>ULOH01027403.1_pt1 | contig 158882 bp, 168 predicted proteins | sample 1952421 | NCBI WGS metagenome assembly ULOH01 (sample SAMEA4835599, study PRJEB28245) | human gut metagenome | biome: gut microbiome; material: fecal sample | place: Denmark | collected 2008
ATGTTGACAATAATCTAGTTAATGTTGACAATAATACACAAAATAAAAAAGAAAATAAGATAGATAAAGATAAATATAGGATAAAAAAAGATAACCAAACAATTAAAGAAAAAAAAGTAGGATCTCCTATTTTAAATTATTATACAACTGTTTTAATAGATAACAATTTCATTTCATTATATGATTTGGATATTGCAGAATATAACTATTTTTTAGGAGAACTTGCTACACATTATAATTACAGAAAAATATTATCTGCAATTAAATATACAATTGCAGAAATCAAAAAAAGGCAAGATAACATAGATGATAAATTTGCTTACTTTAAAAAATCTATTTTAAATGGATTAGAAAGATTAAAAAAATTAGAAACAAAGGAATCACTAGATTTTAATAATACAAATAAACTATATGATTTCTTTGGCTTTAAAGAAGAAAAAAAGGAGAAAGAAAATGAAAAATGAATTATTGAAAAAATTAAGAGAAGATAAATCTTTATCACAAGATGCTCTTGCTAAAAAAATAGATGTCTCACAATCAACATTATCAAGTTGGGAACTAGGAATTAATTATCCTAGAACAGTTGATTTAGAAAAAATATGTTTAGAGTTAGAAACGACTCCAAATATATTATTGGGTTTTACTGAATACAATGACGATTTGGTTAGAGAATTATTTAATGCAAATCAGTTAATTGAAAATTTGAAACTTGAAAATCAAAAACTACGGCTTTTGATTGGCAACATGACAATTGAAAAGGAACTTGGAATATGAACAAAGGAGATCTTAAAGATTTTTCTTGGCAGAAATATGTAGATTGGTGCAGGTTAAACAACTTGTTGCCATTAAGATGGAGCTCAAGAGAAATTTATATGAAGAAATATGAAAGATAACGAATTACTGGAAATTGATCGAATTGAAAAAATTAGATCTATCAATAAATTATATGATTTAGAAAAAAATGCTTATTTGTCTTTTTCTGGTGGTAAAGATAGTACAGTTTTGCATTATTTATTAGATTTAGCATTACCAAATAATAAAATACCACGTCTTTTTATCAATACAGGTATCGAATATGAATATATTGTTGATTTTGTAAAACAACTTGAACAAAAAGATAGTCGTATTCAAATTGTTAATTCGGGTGTTAATATTAAGAAAATGCTAGAAATTGAAGGATATCCATTTAAATCAAAAGAACATTCTTTAAAAGTTGGTGAATGGCAAAAGGGAAGTATAGCCAAATCTAGTATTTATTATAAAGAAATGTCTGGAAAATCTCGCTATGCTTGTCCAAAAAAATTGCTATATCAATATGAACGAAATTTTAAATTAAGGTTATCTGATAAGTGTTGTTATAGATTAAAAAAGGACATTTTCCATAAATGGGAAAAAGAAAACAAAAAGCATATTTTAATGACAGGTATGCTTGCCGAAGAAGGTGGTCAAAGAGCAAATCTAGTTAATTGCATAATTACAAAAAAAGATAAAGTTGTTAAATTTCATCCTTTACTTGTTTGTTCTACAGATTGGGAGAATTATTTCATTGAAAAATATAATATACAACTTTGTAAATTATATTATCCACCTTTTAATTTTAAAAGAACTGGCTGTAAAGGATGTCCTTATTCATTAAATTTACAAGAACAATTAGATATTATGGGTAAATATTTGCCCGAAGAAAAAAGACAATGTGAAAGAATTTGGAAACCAGTATATGATGAATATCGTAGAATTAATTTTCGGCTGAAAAATCAAACAACAATTTTTGACTTTATACCACAAGAAAAAATAAAATTATTAGAATTATTTGGTGGCATTGGAGCATGTACTGCAACTTTAAAAAGGTTAGGTATTGATTTTGAAGTAGCAGACTATGTTGAAATTGATAAATATGCAGTCGCAAGTTATAATGCTATTAACAAAACTAATTTTGAACCACAAGATATAACAAAATGGGATAAAGACATTGAAGTTGATTTGATAATGTCGGGAAGTCCCTGCCAAGATTTTTCGCTTGCTGGGCTTGGTAAAGGTGGAGACAAAGGAAGTGGCACAAGATCATCCTTAATGTATGAAAATATTAGAATAATAGAAAAACTAAAACCTAAATATGTTATTTGGGAAAATGTTAAAAATCTATTATCTAAAAAACACATTCATAATTTCAATGCATATTTAGAAGCGATGGAAGAACTAGGGTATTACTCATATTATCAAGTTTTAAATGCTAAAGATTATGGCATTCCACAAAATAGAGAACGTGTATTTACAGTATCTATTAGAAAAGATATCAACAAGTTATTCACATTTCCACCAAAGCAAGAACTTAAATTAAAACTTAAGGATTTGCTAGAAGATGAAGTTGATGAAAAGTATTATTTGAGTGGTGAACAAATTGCAAGAATAGTTGATATAGAAGGACTAGTATCAACTGTGATAGAAAATCACGGGACAGTTACAGCAATATTAGAAGGTGATACAAATAGGACTATTTGTTTGAACTCTAAAAGTGGTAGAAACGGAATAGATGGATTACAACCATCAAGAAAAGATAGAATTTATAGCAGTGATGGTATTGCTTGTACAATAGCAACAAATGATAGAATTTATAGCAGTGATGGTATTGCTTGTACAATAGCAACAAATGATTTTTATAATCCAAATTATTTAGTTTCCTTAATTTTAGCGTATAAAATAAGAAAATTAACACCTAAAGAATGTTGGAGACTTATGGGTTTTAATGATGAAGATTTTGAAAAAGCTGCTAAAGTTAATTCTAAAACACAATTATATAAACAAGCAGGCAATAGCATTGTTGTCAATGTATTGATGGCAATATTTAATAATTTAGTTTGAAAGGAAAATAAATATGAAAAAAATAATTGAATATACTTTTGAGGGGAAAAAAGAGTTGGGAATAGTTGGTCAAGCAACTCTATTAAAAGATGATTTAGGGAATGAATTAAAAGTTGGAGATATTGTATTCTTTCAATTTGAAGATGATAGTAAAATGTTTGGGATAAGTATTGTTATTTCAACTAAAGAAAACATAAATTATATATTAGGTTTGTATTCTCTTTTTGATGAAAATGGAAATAAAAGAGAAAATGTTTCTATTGAAATAATAAGAAGTTGCCAAGATATTCCTAGTGGAGCAAAACACTTTATTGTAAGCCCTATAAAAACAATGATAATTAGCTATGAAGATGTAGAAGAAAATGCCAAGATTAGTAAAGCAGTACATAAAATTTTAAAAAATAAAAAGAAAGGAAAATAAGAAAATGAAAAATCAAAAATATATTTTTAGAGGAGATAGAAGTGGAGTCTTTTTTGGCACACTTTTAGAAAGAAATGGCCAAGAGGTTAAAATAGGTGAATGCCGCAGATTGTGGTATTGGGACGGAGCTTGTTCTTTAAGTGAAATCGCTAAAATCGGCACAACTAAACCTGATAATTGCAAATTTACTGTGACAGTTGAAGAACTTACAATATTAGATTGTATCGAAATTATACCTTGTACAGAAAAAGCTACCAATTTAATTGAGGAAGTTAAAGAATGGAAAAGAAGCTGATAGAAGAATGGTTAAAGGTAGATAATGGCAATGGCTCTGGCTATGGCTCTGGCTATGGCTCTGGCTTTGGCTTTGGCTCTGGCTATGGCTCTGGCTTTGGCTTTGGCTTTGGCTCTGGCGATGGCATTGGCTTTGGCTTTGGCTCTGGCGATGGCAATGGCTCTGGCTATGGCTATGGCAATGGCTCTGGCTATGGCTCTGGCGATGGCAATGGCTCTGGCTATGGCTATGGCAATGGTATTTCTAAATATAACAATCATTATGTATTTATAATTGATAACATTTCAACAATTATAACAAGCATTCATGGAAATGTAGCAAAAGGTTTTATTCTAAATAAAAATTTAACTTTAGAAAAAATTTTTGTCGCAAAAGGTAACAATAAATTTGCTCACGGAAAAACTTTAAAAGAAGCAGTGGCAGATTTACAAGAAAAGATTTTTGATGATTTAGGCATCGAAGAAAAAATAGAAATGTTTAATAAGCAATTTAATAGATTTGATAAATATATCGGTGAAGAATTTTATAAGTGGCATCACATATTAACAGGTAGCTGTACAGCTGGAAGAGATAACTTTGTTAGAGAAAATAATTTAGACTTGAAAAAAACTTATAGTGTAGACGAATTTATAAAAATAACTAAAAATTCATATGGTGGAAATATAATAAAAAAATTATGTGAGGAGAAGAAAAATAATGATTGAAAAAAAAGTATATAACGGTTGGGCTTTTACCGAAAACGAAAAGGAAAAAGGTAAAATAAATAGGGAAATCTATAAAGAATTAAAAGAAAAATATAAGATATTAAAAACTTGTGATTGGGATTTTAGATATCCTACACAGGAAGAATTAGATGAAAATGATATTGTCTATTCAAGAAAAGCTTGTTATTTGCATGGTGAATATAGGCTTTATAAATCGCCTCAAAACATAACTGAAGATGAATTGTTATTAATTTTCGATCAAGGAAATTTATGTTTTGGTGGTATGCGTAATGGTTTTAATTATTATTATGTATCGGAGGATTAATTGAAATAATGAGTAAAAAAAATTATCAAGAAGCGTTAAATAAAATTAAAAATGAATATGATGCTTATTATTTAGGCAATAGGTATGGTAAAAATTTTGATTGCAATTTAAAAGAAGATTTTCAAAAGTTATTTGAACTTAAAGATATTTTTCAAGATGATTTAGTAGAAAACGCTTTAAATTGGATACACGATTGTTATGACTGCTATTACAAAGAAGATTTTGAAGATCCACAGGATGATAATCCTTTTAATCATTTACAAGGATTAATTGATAAATTGGAGGAATTATGAAACGAGCAATATTAATGAGTATTCAACCGCAATGGCTTGAAAAAATATTAAATAGAGAAAAAGTTATTGAAATACGAAAGACAATGCCTAAATGCGAATTACCTATAGATGTGTATTTGTATTGTTCAAATACTCCTAAATATCATCATTTATATGACCTAACTTACTTTAATAAAGGTGATACGTTATATGCGGTAACTCAACATAATAAATATAGTTTAGTTCCAAAAGGATTTTTAAACGGCAAAGTTGTTGCTAAATTCACTTTGAATACACTTAAAGAAGTATATTGTGAAAGACTAAATAATGGTGTTGGATATGATTATTATTATGAGCTTGAATGTGGAACAAGTATTGCAGAAGAAGCAAATATTTCAGAAGACGAACTATATAATTATCTAGGTTATAAAGATCGTCCTGAAAAGGTTGGTTACGCTTGGTACATAGACAATTTAGAAATATTTGATAAGCCAAAAGAGTTAAGTTATTTTCACAAGCCATGTATTTGTCCAAAAATGCAATATTGTCCTTCTTGTCCTAAGGGATATGTTTATATGAGTGAAGATGAAGAAGAATATTATAGAGCAACAAATGGACAAGAAGGCTGTGAAACTGAATGGGTATGCTTAAATGTTGTCGAAAAAGCTCCTCAAAGTTGGCGATATGTGGAGGTGAAAGAATGAAAATATATAAAGAAGCAGAACAAATTATGCGACACTATGATGAAATCGAATATTTAATTGACAGATTAAGTAAAAAAATAGATGTTGCGGTGGGTTTAGATTTATCGTTCGATTTCGAAAAAGCTGATTTAGTTGAATTAACAGACGATCAAATTAAGAGTTACAGAGACGACTTAAATAACGGTTTTTTAGTAGAGCAACATACGGATTATTCGGGCTGTGGTTATTACGGCTATGTATATTTTGCTACTAAAGAAAAAAATAAATTTATAAAAGTATATTTTGAATGTTGAAAAACACTAAATATACTAAAAAGGAGACAAGAAATCGAGGTGAAGTAAATGAAAAAAGTATTTAGTAAAGAAAAATTTATTGAGTATGAAGGTATGAATAGTTATTTACAATGTAAAGATTGGGTAGACGAATGTGATGGTTTAACAGCAAAAGAAATGCTTAAAAAACGTTATAGTTTTTCTCCTTCTTGGATGATTGAGATAGATGAATTGGCAAGTAAAAAATATTTAGAACAAATAGCCAAAAGCGAAGGAGTTGATCCATTTACTAAAGAAATTAAATCAAATGCTTTACTATTTCCTGTTGCTTTTCGTGAAATATTAAAGGATTTAGAAATATTAGAAACTTTAAAGAAACATCTTTTTGTAGCTGGTTTAACTATTGATTGTTTTATTAGTGGAAATCCAGACAATAAAGATATCAACGAAAACACGAACAAACCATTTTACGAAAAAAAATTTAATGAATTAAAAGAATGGATAGAAAAGCCAAAGGAAAAAAATTCGCAATGATTCTAAAGAGGTAAAAGAAAAATGAGCAAAAAATATATTATTAAAAAGTATAATTATGAAAATAATTCCTACTTAACAATAGGAAGTTATGATTCTTGGGAAGAAACAAAAGCATTTTTAGAAAAAGCAACAAAAGAACATCAGATAGTGTATTTAGAAATAAGAACCAATTTAGAGGGGTTAATATAATTTTGGAAAAATGTATAAAAATAAAAAAATTTTAAAACCTGTTCCTACCGAACCAATTCGTAAAATTTGTGGAGATTGCTACTATAATGGGTTTTGCAAAAGAAAAATAAAAGAATGTGTTTATTTAGAGGAGGAACAAAAAAAATGCAAGACAAAGGATTGCAAGAAATAAAAGAAGATTTTTACAAAAGATATTTAAAATTAAAATTAGAATTAGATACTCTTGAACAAGAAATTGAAGTTTTTAAACAAAAATATGACAAGGAATTGTATAGTGGAATGAAAGATGTATCAGGAGTAGACTATTCTAAAATAGTTTTACCTAAGCAATCCAAAGATATTAATGAATTTTATCAAAATTTCATTAATTTAGGAAAAGAAATACGAGAAAAAGAAAACTATCGTAATATTTTGAAAAATGTGATTGAAAAAATCGAAATAGATTTTAAAAAATATGCACAAAATTTTAATGATTTGGAAATGAAATTATTTATTGAATTATATATTTACAAAAAACCAATTAGCCAAATCATCTTGTTAAAATCAAATGATGAAAGATATTCTTATAGACAATTATCAAGAATTCATAAAAATTTGAGAAAAAAAATGAAAAATTATTAAAATTTTTTTGAAATGTCCTTGAAATGTCCTATATAAGTGTGTTATAATAGTATCGGTCAAATACTGACCACTGAATCCGTCGAAAGCATCCTATGGGTGCTTTTTTTGTTGCATAGAGGAGGAATTATGAAAATTATAAATTTAAAAATTGATGAGCATTATTGTGATGTTATTATAAATCGTTGGAAAAGTTTTACTGGAAAGAAAGCAGAGTTGATAGAATAATGGCTAAGGAAGATTTAATTCCTTTCAATAAGTTAAGTGAAGCAGAACACAAGGAAATAGCAAGCCGAGGTGGAAAGGCTAGTGTTAAAGCTAGAAGAGCTAAAAAAACAATGCAAGAAATGCTTACTGTTTTGATGTCAGCAAAAATAAAAGATCCTGAATTAATTCAAAAATTAGCAGATAAAGGTGTTAAGCCCAAAGATATGAATAATCAATCTGCAGTATTAGTAGGTCAAATGTTAAAAGCCATTAATGGGGATACTAAAGCAGCAGAATTTATTAGAGATACGCTAGGAGAAAACCCTAATAAAGTCCAAGTTGAATTTAATACAAATGGAACAACAGAAGCAATTATTTTAAAACTTGAGGAACGAAAGAATGGATTTGATGAAGAAAGAGAAGACACCACTAATAGTAACTGATAAAATGCTTGATTGTATTGAATATGGTTTGCGACCTAAAAGTTGGTTAATGGCGTTTGAGGGTAGCATTCGATCAATTAAAACAACGACAGTTATCCAAATGCTACATTTCCTAGTTCAACAAAGTGACGAAATATTTCATCTAATTGGAGCTCAAGACAATAATTCTATTAAAGATGTTATTCTCCAAGCGAAGTTAGGGTTAACAACTCTTTATCCAGAATATTATTCTTTAGAAAAAGATGAGATAGGTGGCTATTATGTTTTAGCCAAATGTGACGTCAAAAACAAGCCAAAAATTAAAAAAATACTTTTGTGTGGTTTTGGTAATAAATCACGTTGGAAAACGATTAATGGACATGAATTTGGCGTCATTTTGCTAGATGAAGTCAATAATGCAAACAAGCAATTTGTGGATGAATGTTTTGCTAGACAAACAAATGTGGATAATCCTAAAATGTTGTTCACTTTAAATGGTGATTCGCCTACTCATTGGATATATCAAGAATATATTAATCATTGCAAGATATTAGGTAATGCTCCAGCAAGTATTATTGCTGAAATGTCTCAAGTAGAAAAAATTGAAGGATACTATTATGTTCATTTTACAATGTACGATAATCCAACAATGACAAAAGAAAAAATCGACAGAGCAGAATCAATTTTTCCCAAAGATTCTTATTATTACAAAATTAAAATTTTAGGGGAAAGAGGAACAACAGGAAAATTAATATTTAACGATTATATGACAGCAGAAAAACATATAGATGATTTAAGTAAAATTATTTACAATGAATATGTAGTAGGAGTAGATATAGGTTCCACAAGAGCATTAAATTCAATAAGCTTAGTAGGTTTTAAAGACAATTATACAGAAGTTGGAATAGTTGACAAAGATTCGTTTAAACAATGTGGATATGACAAAAAAAAGGAACTGTTAATAAATACAGTTCTTTTTTGGCGTGACAAAGGAAGAAATATTAGATGTGTTTCAGTTGATAGTGCAGAACAAAATTTTATTTATGATTTAAAAACAGCATTTAAACCATATGGAATTGATGTCATATCTTCGTATAAAGCAACGATTAAGGAAAGATGCGATTTATTAATAATTTTGTTAGCATTAAGAAAAATTAAATTTAATAACACAAAAGAAGGGCGTGAAGTCTATCAAGCTTATCAAATGGCAAAATGGGTTGAAGGCAAAGAAAATGAAGAAAGAGAAGATAATAACGATCCTATTAATGACATAATGGATTCGGTTGAATATGCTTTGACTAGACATATGAAAAAATTACTTTCTTATGTTAAACAAGAAATAAAAGGAGAAGATTATGGGGCTAAAAAATTACATGACTAGAAAAAGGTTAGATAAATTAGAAAGGGATTTGAAAATGTTAAGAGATAGATATAATTTTGATGCATCTAAAGCAATTGATTTAAGTGATGTTTTGGGTTTGGATGCTTTTACGAGAAGAATACAAGAATATCAAGTTTGGAACAGTGGCAATGCTGTGCTAATTAATTATTTTTATAATAATAACGGAAGCAATAATTATTTAAACTATTTTTGGTTGGATGCCCCATCAAATTATATTAAACGACATTGTGGAGTTCCTAAATTGATTTCAAATAAAATGGGAACTATTTTATTTGGTGGAGGTTTTAAACCAATAGTAACTGTTTATAAAACAGATGAAAGTGGAAATGTTACAAAAGAAAAAGATAATAATGTTACAGAAAATGCTCAAGAAGTTGTAGATGCTTTGTTTGAAAAAACTAAAATATTAAAACAATTCCATGCTCAAGCAGTAAAAGAGTCATGGTGTGGTGAAAGTTTTTTAAAATTTAATTACGACTTGAAACTATCTCAATTTCCAATTATAAAAGCATATGATTTAACTAAAGCAGAAGCAATAGTAGAAAAAGATATTACTACAGCAATTATTTTTAAATCGTGGTTTAATAAAAAAGAAGACAAAAATAATATGAAAAAATATCGATATGAAGAAACTTATACTACTGATAATATGGGATATGCTGTAATTTACAATAAATTGTATGAATTAAAAACAGATGGCAAAGAAAATGAAGTACCATTAACAACTATTCCAGAAACTAGTAATATTTTGCCTGAATATCGTTTTGAAGGGTTAAAAGGAATGCTAGCCTTTCATAAACCAAATAAATTGCCAAATAATGAATTTCCAGATAGTGTTTATGGTGCAAGTGATTATCAAGGTGCAACAGATACTTTTGATGGCTTAGATGAGGTATATTCTGAATTTGTTGCAGAAACAAGAAATAATAAAACAATTAGATATATTCCTACTGATATGATTCCACAAGATGAAAGTGGTGTACCATTATTAAATCTTGCAAAATGGATTACAAATTATCAAAAAGTAACAGGAGATCAGGACCAAGGAACAAATAGTGAGATTCAAATTCAAGAAATACCTGATAAAACAGCTTCGCTTGCTGAAAAATATTTAAAATATTTAACAAACGCAATTAATCTTGCTGGGCTTAGTCCACTTGCACTTGGTATAACAGGTCTTGAAGCGATTAATGCTGGTGAAACTAGCCAAAAAGAAAGAAACAGAGTCACTTTAGAAACAAGAAGTGACAAAATTAATAATTATTGGAAACCTTTTTTAAAAGAAGTAACTTTGCAACTTTTAAATTTTAACAATTGGTTGGTTAAGACAGCAGGAGCAAAACAAGAAGGATTAGAAGTTGATAAAGTATCGTTTGAAAATGCTGATATAACTTTTGATTTTGGAAATTATGTTGTTGAAAACGAAGACAATATAATTACTCGATGGGCTAATGCGAAAATGGGAGGTTTATCATCAATTGAAAATGGTGTAAGACAAATCCATCCAGATTGGACAGATGAACAAATTTTAGAAGAAGTTACAAAGATAAAATTTGAAAATAATATCGGTGTTGATGATCCAACTTTATTACAAATGGATTTGACAGAGGAAGATACATTTACAAATGGCGAAGATATTGAATAGTCCCAATCAAAATGTAGCTGGTGAACATTTAATATTACTACAAGATGCGATTACTAAAATTAAACAACTTATTTTAAAAGGTTCAAGTAATGAAGAAATCAATCAAGTCATCAATAATTATGTAAATAAGTTTGTAGATCCTGCAACAAAAAGAGCCTTCCAAAAAAATTTAATTCAATCCGCAAACAAAATGATGTATCAATATAATTATAATACAAGTATTTTAAATCAGTCATTTATTCAAAAAGTTGTTAAGCATTATAATTTAGGAACAGGAATGACACAAGCTAATCAAACCTATACTATTGATTTAAAGGCAATTTATGGGGAATATTTAAACAAACAGATAGACCAAAGAAAAACTATAGAAGAATTTAGAAATCGCATTACTAACACAAAATATGGCTCTATTTTAATTAAAAATTATGACAAGCAAGTTAAAGACCAAGTTAAACTTTTAGCAAGTGAACCTGCAAAATATGTCGCAAAAGATGGAAGAGCAATTAGTTTAAGAAATAAAGTAGAAATGGCTGTAAGATATGAAGCAAATCAAATGGATCTAGCACAATATAAACAAAACGGCATTAAATTAGTATGGACAAGTTCGCATGCTGATGCTAGTCCAAGATGTACACCTTTTCAAGGTAAATTGTGGAGTTTAGATGGAACAAGTGGCATAATTGATGGTCATAGATATCAACCAATTGAAATTGCTTTAGATGCAAATGGTGGTAATTCAATAATTAATGGCTATAATTGTAGACATTATTTAATTGAATATGAAAAGGGTAGTACTGCTCCTAGACAATTTACTTCAAAAGAAATTCAAAAAGAATATAAAATTGACCAAAAGCAAAGACAATATGAAAACAGAATAAGACAATTAAAAACCGAAGAAACTCTATTAAGGCAACAAGGTTTTGCGAAAGATGCAACAAGAATTAGAAAAAGTTGGCAAAATTTAAATAAAAAGTATGAAGAATATTCAATCAAGAATGGAAGAGCATTTTATAGATGGAGAACACAAATAAGCGAAGAGGAGAAACAAAATAAAATAAATAGTCTTGACAATACAAAAAAAGATGATATAATTGAAAAAGTAGAACCTATACAAATAGAGATTAATGGAAAACTAAAAGACGATAAATGGGTAAATAAAGCATTTGAAAATGCACAAACAACCGACAAAACTATTGCTGAATTATATAATCTTGTTGGTTCTAAAAATAAAGACTTAAAATTTATACATTCATCAAAAAGAGCTTATCAACAAGGAAACACAATTTCTATTAATAACACAGATACATTTAGTGGTAAGATGACTGCTTATCACGAAATAGGACATTATATAGATCAATTGGCACAAAAACAAGATGGAGCGTTTTATTTAGGTAGAATAGGTTCAATTGAAGAATTGAAAAAATCACTTACTATAGAAACTTTTGATGATTATACAGGTGAAAAAATAAAAGAATTATTTGAAAAAATTTCACCAAAAATTTTAGAAACTCAGAAAAAAAGTTTTGAATGGAAAACAAATAATTCTAAATTAGCCCAAGAATTGTATGATTCTAAATTAAGTGAATTAAGTGGATGTGTTATTAAAGAAGGAAAAGTTCTTGAAAACCCAAATAAATTGCACGTTAGAGAAATAATGAAGTATAGTAAAGAAGCTGAAAAATATAGCAAAAAGAAATATGAGCAAATAAAAGAAAATGCATTAAATTTAAAAAACGGAGAAGAAGAAAACAAAAATATATTATTTTATGATATGATAGATGCAATGACATGTGGAAGAGCAACGTCAAAAGAAAATATAAGAAAAGGATATGGTGTAAGTTGGGGACATGGTTCTGGATTTAGAGATTTGGAAACTATATCTGCTGAATTGTTTGCAAATTTTATGGCTTTAAAAGTTCAAAATGGAAATGAACAATTAAATGAATTTAAAAAATTGTTTCCAAAAACGTATGACTCTTTGGAAAAATATAAAGATATTGCTCTAGAAAGGATTAAAAATGAAAAATGATGAAATTTTAAAATCAGGCGATAATATTTATGAAAAGATGAAAAAAACAGCATATGATGAAGGTGGACAAGCTTTATTAGAATGGTTGGCATTAGAATTTTCTATGTTTGTTTCTTATTCTGAATTACAGGATAAATTATTAATGATGTTAAAAACAGAAAATGGTAATCCAGACTATGTAGAAAAAAAGATTGAAATTCTAGAAAAAGCAATTAAAGATGGTGAAATAACAATGACAGAAGAAAATAGAAAATATTTTGAAGATTATACAGATTTATAATATTAAAGAACGCTTATTTTGCGTTCTTTTCTTTTTGCCCTAAACATGGCATTAAACTGTTTCAGGCAGACTCCTCCTGCCTGTGCCTTCTAAATAATAACAAGACTCCAGAAATGGGGTCTTTTATTATACATCGTGAGTAAACACGTTAAAAACAATGAATGATTAAATCTAATAGTGGTCATCCCACTTAAAAAAATGAAAGGAGAAAATTATGTCATTAGAAAATTTAAAAAAATTAATTGGTGAGGATATTTTTAATCAATATATCGCACCAAAAATTGAAGGAAAAGATTATTTTTTTGCGGAAGGAAAAGATTTTATACCAAAATCGAGATTTGATGAAGTTAATGAAACAAATAAAGAGTTAAAGAATCAAATTGCTAGCAGAGATTCACAACTTGTCGAACTTCAAAAGTCCGCAAAAGGAAATGAAGACCTTACAAAACAAATTGCTGAATTACAATCGGCAAATGCAAAAGCAAAAGAAGAATACGATGCTAAGATTCTTCAATTGCAAAAAAACTACACCTTAGAATCAATACTTGCTAAAAGTGGTGCTAGAAACCAAAACGCTTTAAAAGGAATGTTAGATTTAACAAAATGTACTTTTAAAGATGGAGTATATAGTGGGTTAGATGAACAAATTGCTCAAATTAAAAAGGATAATGATTGGTTATTTACTAATCAAGTATCAACATCTGCAGGAAGCGAACATCATGGTTCTGATGGTGGAGGAGTAGACGAATTCGAAAAATTTAGAAAATTATAAAAAAGGAGATTAAAAAAATATGGCAAATTCAATAGCAACTGCAGTTCGTTATTTTAATAATGATGCAGAATTAGAAAAAATTTATCAAGCGTATTCATATACAGCAGATTTTATCAAACCAAATGTAGCAGTAGGTGCTAAAACTGTTAAATACAGACAAGTTAGTTTAGGTTCAACAGTTTTAGGAGATTATAATCGTGAAACTGGTTATACTAGAACAAACATTAATGTAAGTTGGGTGGAAAAATCGTTAACGCAAGATAAAGGAAACGTTTTAAGACTTGACAAAATGGATGGAGAGGAAGCACAAAGTTTAGAAATTGCAACAGTTGGTCGCAAATATATTCGCGAAGTGCAAATTCCATCTGTTGATAAATATCGTTTTACACAACTTGTAGGAGCAACTGGTTCTAAAGTTGCAACAGGAGCTTTAACAGCAGATACGATAGAAGCTGCAATAGATAGTGGTTTAGATTATTTATATGATTTAGGAGTTCGAGAGAATTTAACTTTGCATATTGCAACTTCAAAGGCTAGATTATTAAAACAAGCAGCAAAATCAACTGGTTCTATCTCTACTGGCTCTTGGGGTGGAGATTTATCGGTAAATGTTACGTTGTACGGAGATGCAACTAAAGCTAAAGTAATTCAAGTTCCAGATGATATTTTGGGTGAGGGAATTGATTTTATTTTAACTGCAACACCAGCATTTGCTGCATTTGCTAAATATCGAGATAATGAATATTTTGACAAAATTCCAGGATTTGGTAGTAGAATGACTGAACTTGATTTAGGCATTTATCATGATGCTTGGGTAGAGCCAGGAGCAGAAAAAGCAGTTTATATTCATAAACCAAGTGCTAGTCAAGCAAGTTCTGAAACAGAATAATAAAAAATGAGCCACAATTAGTGGCTCTTTTCTAATGAGGTAAATATGAATTTTGAAAAAAAGTTTTTAGAAAAATATGGATTAGAGTTAAATGATGTTGTTCCAAATGGCAATTTTGAACAAAACAAAGTAAAAAGATTTATTGATCAACAAATTGAACTTGTGGAAACTTATTGCAAATCAAAAAATGTAACATTTAATTATAAAAATTTAACAACCGCAAGAAAAGAAGTTTTTGACAACATTGTATTAGATCAAATGTATTGGACGTTAAATACAGACGATTATTCTGTTGTAAGTGGAATTGATTTAACAACAGGCATGTCAATTCCAATAATTGAACTTACAAGTAGATATATTTCTCCTACTGTTCAAATAAAATTGAAAGCAAATGGATTTTGCTTTAGAGGTTTAGGCTGTTGATTCCAAATGCAAGATTAAGAAAAAAAATTGTGAGTGAAGATGGACAAATTATTGGGCATTTAGAAGAATGGTATCCATTAAAAGTTGTATTAAATAGTAATGCAAGAAGTGAATCAATTGGAATTGCCGAAGGATTAAAAAGTGGTAAATTTACTGCAGTATTTACGACTAGAACAACTTTACTTGATAATAATGCATCTAGAATCGAAGTAGATGACAGAATTGACATTTTATTTAATAAACAAAGTAGAATTGTTAAATATGTTGAAGAATCACCTAAACAAATTGGCAACAGTAAAATTTATTTTATTGGTGTAGAATAATGGATTTATTAAAAAAAACTGAAATATGTGCATTAATATTAGAGACAGCTTGTAGAATTTATGCACCAAAAGATACAGGGAATTTGTCAATAAATGCAATTAAATCTGTATATGAAGATGGTGTTTGGCAAGTAGTAATTGGTGGAGAACTCGCACCATATGCTGTTTATACAAATGAGCCATGGGTTAGCCCACATTGGAAAGGTGCTACAAATCCAAATGAAAATTGGATACAAAAAGCAATTGAATCAGTAAGGACAGTAATTGTTGGTATTTTTCAAGGAATTTATACTGAAGAAGAAATCAGCAAATATCAACAACAATTAGACTTGCTATTAATTGAAACAATAATTTATAGAGAAAAAGGAGTGATAAATTTTGACATTTGAACAACATTTTAAAATGATTTTTAAAACGAATTTAGAGGTGATTTTAGGCTCAAATTTCAAAGTTTTTGTTACAAATGACTTAACATTCAAGAACTATAGAAAAGGCGATATTTTAGCAGTAATTAAGACGGGGCAAGGAACTACATCTGGAGTAGAAAATGTTCTTGCCACCAACATAGTGACAACAATCACTTTAAAGTATGAAAGTATCTATCAACAAGAAATACTTGCCAAATTAAATGATTATGTAAATAATATAAATGGCAAAATTTTTACTACAGATGATAGTATTTCTTACAAACTTGGGCTTAACACACCTTATACTATAGGTTCTCCAAATGTTGAAAATGTAGGAAATGAAAGCATATACACAAGTATATGCCAAATAGTTGGTAATGTGTTTTATTCCAATTTACCAATAATTGTTGATAAATTTATATATTTTGAAGAAGAAAAAGTTAAAATTGAGGGAATACAAAATTTTCAAGACAACACACTTTATAATTTCCAATTAAGTGATGGCACAAGCGATGAAGGAGTACAAAGTTATAATGGATTAACAAGAACTATTACAATTAGTTTTTATAATTCAAATAACACTTTTTGTAATTATTTAAAAACAATTAATTTAGCAGGAAAAATTTTTAAATTCCAAAAAGGAGAAGATGAAACAATTAATGTCGTTTTTAACAATAAAGTTTTAATTGAACAAAATGGTGTTGAAATTTATACAATTGTGTTGGGGGTGGTTGATTAATGCCAGCAAATAATACAGAAATTAGAATACCTGTTGTTATTGAACTTCAAGCAAATAAGGGAACTAATGTTAATCAACCAATACGAAATAATGCAACAGGAACATTAACAAGAACAGAAGTTACAGGTCAAGCAATTTCAGCAGGTTTTTTAATTCAAAGCGGTCAAAAATTGATTGCAGCAACAGGAAATACACAAGTTTCAAAAGCAATAGGTGATACCGTTAAATATGGGACATTAGGTATAAGAGTTTTGAGTGGAGATGTAACAGCCTTAGCAAGTATGGCAATTGATTTGGCTAGCGAAGCAATAAAAAAAGTTAACCAACTGCGACAAGAAGCAGAGGTTAACAATCAAATAAAATACAACCAAATATTAAATGGTCGTGTATTTTTAGGAAGTGGTCGAATAGATATATCTAGAAATATATGGGGTGAAAAGAGTTATAATGTTACAAAATAATTATTTTTTTGATTTTAATTCAATAATTTTCATAATAAAATAAAATGTTATTGCCCCAAAAGTAAAAATAAAAAATAATGGAAAAATATAATTTTGAAATAAAATAATTGGATCTTTTGATAACCAACCAACAGGATAATAATTAGAAACATATTTTGCAGTAAAAATAAAATAAATAATATTTAATAAAAAACCAATGAAACTCCAGATTGATATTAATATATATTTTTTCATAAAAATCCTCCAAATCAATAAAATTTTATCACAGAAAGGTTAAAAAGTCAAATGACAACAAAATATTATTTAAATAAAAATTTAGATTGGGTTGAAATACCTGAATTAAAGGAAGATAAAAGTATAGCACAAACATTTCCACAAAACTATACTTTTGGCATTGATGAAGCTTTAGATGTTGCAGAATTTAGTTTTTTTGCACCAGAAAAATATCATATACCAGTTGATTCAATTATTAAAATTAATAATGATGGAATTATAAAATATTGGGTAGTTAAAGATAGCAAAAGTTCTAAAATGCAATATCCTAACATCTGGACGCAACAAATGCAACGATTAAATACTTTAACTTTGGTTGAACCAATAGATATTTTAAGGGGATTTAAATTAGAACCTTGTACATTTACAGAAAATAGTTATACATTAGAACAAATAATTAAAAGATTGTTTTATATTGCAAGTTGTGATGCAGAGGTTGAAATACCAAATGTTGACTATTCCAATCCTAAGTTAACTTATGTTTCAACTAATTTATATTTAGTTTTTTTTGAACTTGCATCCACAATTGATATGATACCTTATTTAGATTTTAATGAAACAACTAAAAAATGGATTTTGAAATTTCAAAGAAGAGATGGTTTAAATGGAAATGAGTATAATATATCTATTTTTTCAAATCCTAAAGACTTTGTAACAGAAATAGGAGAAGGGCTAGCTAAAAATGTATATTGTGAAATTAGTAATTTAACAATGGATTCTTTTAAGCAACCATCATTAGGTGGTAGTAATGCTGAATCAATGGATGGATCAGGAAACATAGATAGAACTAATATTGGTTTAGAATTAAAACATAATGTAAAAAAAATTAATCAATTAACTATTTTTGGTTTTTATTCATTAGAAAACAATATTATAACTACAGATTATGAATATCCATTAATTTTAAAAGATAACGAAAGAACCTATTTTTATGATAGTTCGGGTCAAAAAGTTTCAATTTTAACACATTTTATAAAAGATTTAGATTATCAAAATCTTACTAAGGAAGCCCAAGAAAAAGAAGATGAATATTATGTTACGTTTGATAATAATAAAATTTATTTAAATCATTTAACTAAAAAGACTGGAATATTATATAAAAGCAGTATAATTTATGTTGAACCTAAAGAAAATTTTGAAATTGTTTCTATGTTAGATGTTAGAGGTTTTATAAATTCCACAATGCTATCAGGACAGGAAAGCAATTATACACTTGTCCAAGCTTTATATCAAATTGATTATGCACCAATTTTTGCAAATCAAATACCTATGATATATTCAAATGATTCTAAATATGATGATATTGCATATTTTAATCAAACATCAACTCAAATTAGTCCTGATAGGTCAGCAAGAGTATTACAAAGTTATATTGATAATATGTCACATGGTTCTATGATAAAAAGTGGAGTATTTTATTCTTGGAATGAAATCCCAATGCCAGGATCAATTATTAAAGATGGAAACAAAAGATATTTGATAGATAGCATTACAATAGAACAAAAAAATAAATTTGCAAATGTAGATGCTCAACTTTGTTTAGAAAGAGCAAGAAGAAGATTAAATATGGAAGCAGATACAAAAGTTCAAATAAATACAATTCCAAATGATGAATTAGTAAATAGACTTACATATAGATTGAGAAAAATAATTTTTAGTATAAAAAACGAATTATTAGACTTAAACAAAAATGCTAAATTTAAATATTACATAACTTTAAATAACGACATGGATAAATATCAATTTTTTAATTATATTTTTTCTGATACAGATAATTATTCGTTAATTGGCGAAACAAATGCAATAAAATTAGGAAATAATATTATTTATACAGAAAAAGCAAGAGATAATTTTATTTGGGATGTTGGAATTTATAATAATAAAGATATGATTGTATATAATTATACTAATTCAAAAGGAAGATTTGGAAGTAATACTATTGTTTTAAAGAAAGCAGGTCTTGAAGATATAAAATCTTATCCATATATATCAACAGCAATTGGTGAAAATCAAGTTGAATATTTTGAAATGTTAAATAAAGATCCTTATGAAATCTTTAATTTTACTTTTCAAATCAATTATCGAGGTGTAAACAATACTATAGTTCGGGAAGAATATGTAGAATATCTTTTAAATGGAGTTGAAAATCCTACTTATTCTATAAGATTATTTAATATTAATATTGGAAAGTATGATAATTTACCTAGCGAATATGTGGCAGAAATAGGCTCTGTTAGCGTTTCAGAATTTGATGAAGAGAATAATTATATTTCAGTTGATTTTACAAGTGTAGAAAACAGTTATAAATCTATTGTATTATTATTAAATGATAAACCAATTATGATTAAAAACTATTTTGAAGAACAAACTAGTTTATCATCTTTTAAAATTTATTTAGCAACAGAAGATGGGACACCAGTAAGAACTGGAGTAATGGGAATAGACCCGTACGAAGAAGAGTCAAATTAATTGGCTCTTTTATTTTTTAGAAAGGAGAAATTAAATGATAAATAATTTAGCAAAAGTAATAATTGCTGAAAACGGAAGTATTAAAGATTTTGAAGATACTGCTTTTCTAGTATCTAATGCTGATGAAGTAAATTCAATACAAATGTATGTTCCAGATAGTATTGGTTCTAGTTTAGTGCAATTGTCTTTTAAAAGAGCAGATGGTTTTGTTATTTCAAATAGGCAAATGGACTTTATTTCAATTTTAGATCCTGCAAGTGGAGCAGATGTAGAAGTATTGACAAAATTATATGAATATCAATTCAAAGAAGACGACAGAATTTTGGATATAGCAGGCCAATTGCAGATATCAGCATTAATAAAGGATGGAACAAAAACTTTAGCCACTCCTTATTTTTGCCTTTATATTAGGAAAAATATTAAGCCAAATTTAGAAACAAAAACAGAGGAAGAATTTTATCAAGAAGGATTAGAAATTGTCGAGAAAGCACAAATTGATATTAATAATCATAAAGCCGATTATGGAAATCCACATAAAGTAAGAGCAGATCAAGTTCCTATTTCAAATGAAAACCAAACATTAGTTTCAGAAAAATTAGAAGATATTTCCGAGAGCATAAATTTAAGTAACAATAATATTTCTAATTTACAACAAAAAGATATTGAATTAGAACAGACAATAGAACAAAATGCGAATGAGGCAAAAGATTATACAGATAAAAATACATTTCAACTTCAACAAAACATTAATGTTTTGTTTTCCGAAGTTCAAAATCTAAACGGAAATAAACTAAATAAAATATTCAACGACATAGCTATTGCTAATAATCTTGCAGAAAACGATTATTTTGTCTTAAATAGTGGAAATCAAGCATATAGAATTTCTGTTGAAAATATGAAAAGTATTTTTGGCGGAGGTGGAAGTGATCATTATAAAGGAGATTTTATAAGTTATGAAGAATTAGTTGAAACATATCCTACAGCAAAATCTGGAGATTATGCATTTGTAAATGTTGGAAGTCAAATGATCATGTATGTATGGGACAATTCTGGCGAAGATGAAACAATGCAAGGTTTTTGGCGTGAAACCACATCGGGTAAATATGTCTTAACAACAACTTTTGCAAGTTTTCAAGAAATGTTGTTAGATGGCTCTTTAATTGTTGATACAGCTAAAAATTTTGATAATGGAGATGGAACAAAAACAAATATTAAACAAACAGTTGATGCTTTTACAACAAAAATATTAGATTTAGAACAAATTATTGAACCTATTTTTACAAATATGGACAATAATAGTGCTATCGGTACTATTACTGATGAGCAATGGTTAATAATAAAAAATAATCAAAATGTAAAATTAAAAGTTACTATACCGATTTCCGAAACTTCTTATGTTGTTGCTATAGCTGAAAAGAAAAATGTTTTGTATAATAATGGAGAAATTAATGAAATTGGGTTTAAAAGTTTTTTGTATGGTTATATACATTTAAATATTGTTGTTAAACCTAATTTACAAGTTTTAGTAGAATTAAAAGAATATGCACTTGCTGAAAGTTTAAATATAAGAACTAGCGATATGAATTTGATAATTGGTTTATCAAATGAAGATTCTTTGATTGAAAAAAGTATAGATTTATCGCCACTCATTCAAACAGTTGTTAATGAAAATGATGTTTATATAGTTAATTATGATGATGTTACAACAGATTCAAAGGTTTTAAATTTTTTAAAAAATAATCAACCAGAAAAAATAGTAGTTATTGATTCAAATAGTACCAAAAAAAGATATATGTGCTTTGTTGGTACACAGCAATCAACAGATTTTACAGATTATAAATATCAAGTAATATTAACTAAAGATGATACTTTGCTTATAAATACCAATGATCCCATTATTTATACAAAATATGGAGTTACTATTAGACTTTATAATAATGGTGCAATATCTAAACTTAATGGTAATTATACTTTTCGTTATAGTCTAGATACATTTACAATAACATATCAAGGATTTACTATTAATCCTGCTACAGATGAAGAAATAACAACTGGAACAAACGACACAAAAGCCATTACTCCAAAAGGCTTAAAAACTTATATGGATGGATTATCTTTTGGCTATGTTGTCCCAACTGTTTATATCACGGATGCATCTTTAGAATATGGAACATTTTCAGGAGATGATTTAACAAATTTACAAAACGATCCAAACACTATTATTTATCAAGCAAACGAAGATTCAACTAATGATGCTTATACAATTTTAGGTGAAACTGCAGGTACAAGAACGTTTGGTAATTTTAAAGGGAATATTGTTTACAAAATAGAAGTAAATTTAGCTGACGGAACTTGGTTAAAAACAAATGTGGATATTGTAACACAAAGCGAATTTAACTCAACAATTGGAGATATTAATAGTATTTTAGATACTATCAATGGTGAGGTAATTTAAAATGGGAACAACTGCACAAAAATTACAAAAAATTTTAGATACTAAAGCAGCTTTAAAAAATGTAATTAATGAAGCGAAAGAGGGGACAATAACTGATGATACTCCTTTTGATGAATACCCTATTCAAGTTAGCAATATTATAAATTCATCAAGTTTTACAGATCCTAATGTAACTTTTTCATATTATAATTCAAGTTCAAAATTATATTTAGAATATGCGGGAACAATGGATAGTTTATATGATAATAAACTATTTATTTATAAACATAATGTTACAATAAAATATAAAGATAGTAGTAGCAGTAGTACAACAAATTCAACAACTAGAGACATATATGTTATGTTTTCAATGAATTCTACTAATAAAGTTATAAAAGTAACAGCTATACCATCACCGAATAAACAAATGGTAATATGCAGACCTAGTGGAACTGACCATAATTTATCAAGTAGTGGTGGCAATAGTTTTTCTTATTTAGGTTTTACCTTTACTAGTACTAGTGGAGTTGTTACTGGAGCAACACTAAATAGCAGTGAATTACTATATGTTATAGATTCAAATGAATAATATGAAAAATAAAAATTTTAAATTAAAATTATTAATAAAAAAATTAATATTGTTGTTGTTAATACTTAATTTTGTAGATTATTTATTGACTTTAAATAATTTAAATAATTTTAAAGAAGCAAATTTGTTAATGGAACAATTGTTAGATAAACCTTTTTTGCTAGGAATTGTCAAAATAATTATTGTTCCTTGTCTTTTGCTTTTTATTTTTTTAAAAATTAAAAAACCAAAATTATTGTACTTTTTGTTATTAATTGTAACAAACTTAATCTACAGTTATGCAGTGATTTTGGGTTTTTTTATAGCAATTAATTAATTTTGGGGGTAAAATGAAAAATTTTAGGGGGGAAATACTAAAAATTTTAGATGGTCATATTGATGAAAATTATATTGAAAAATTGTGTATTAAGAAAGGAGTTTTTTATTTAAGTGAGACAATTTTTTTATATACTCGAAATACTTGTGAAGAAGTAGCCGATATTTTAAATATTTCAACAAGAACAGTAAACAGAAGAATAAAAAAATTTATTGATGTCATTAAATTGTCATAAAAGCGTCATTGTTTAAAAAAAGATTACATTTTATAATTTTGTTGTATAGATTTTTAAAAATGAAGGAGTAAAACTATGCAATCTAATTTTTATGGTAATCCTTATGGGAATAATTTTTATCCAAATTATCAAAATCAATATCAGCAAGCAAGACCTAACATAATTTTTTCTTTTGTAAATGGTATTGATGACGCAAAGGCTTATATTTTGCAACCAAATCAAACTGCTTATTTAAAAGATAATAATAGTACTTTTTTGTATGAAAAAAGAGCAGATCAACAAGGAAGGTATACTCTTGAAACATATGATTTGGTTAAACTAGATAAAAATGAGGATTATGCTAAAAAATCAGATTTTGAAGCATTAAAATTGGAAGTTAATAGAATTTCTGAATTGCTTGCAAAAAATCAACAAGTAGGAGGTTCTAAAGATGAACAATAATCCAATGACAATATTTAGTCAAATGATGCAAATGGGTAAAAATCCACAACAAATTATGCAACAAATTCGGCAAATGGCAATGAAGAATCCACAAATGCAACAAATGCTTAATCAAATTCAAGTTGCAAACAATCAAATGCAACAAAGTGGAATGTCGCCTCAACAATATGTACAACAATTCGCTAAACAAAATAATCTTGATTTGCAACCTATGCTTCAAATGTTAAATCAAATGGGTATTAAGTTGTAGGTCGACATGCAACCTTAATATAAATTTAATTTTAAGGAGAAAAAATATGGCTTATTTTGAAGGTGAAATTCCAACAGTTGTTTCAGGAAATAATAGCAATGGCTTTGGCAACGGATTCTCAGATGGATGGTGGGGAATTATATTAATTGCCTTATTGTTTGGTTGGGGTCGTGGTGGCTATGGCTTTGGTGGCGGAAATGGTGGAAATGGTGAAGTAGTAGGTTATGAACTTGGTAAAATGGCTACACAAGCAGATATAGCAACTGGATTTAATAATAGTGCTGTTTTAGGATCATTGAATGACTTAAAACTTGGTCAAGCTGGCATTCAACAAACGTTATGTGAAGGCTTTAGTGGTGCTAATACAGCAATTATGCAAAATGGTTACGAAACACGTTCCGCAATCACTGATTTAGGTTATAATTTACAAAATTGTTGCTGCCAAACACAACGTGCAATCGATGGAGTTAATTATAATTTAGCTCAATCGACTTGTGCTTTACAAAACACAATGAATATTAATACACGTGATTTAATAGAAAATCAAAATGCAAATTATCGTGCAATTCATGAAGAGTTAGTTGCTAACAAAATTGAAGCTAAGGATGAACGTATTGCAGCATTAACTCAACAAGTTAACGCATTACAACTCGCTGCATCACAACAAGCACAAAATGCTTATATTGCAGCTAATCAAGAAGCACAAACGGCTGAATTAATACGTAGACTTGGCAAAGATTGTCCAGTTCCTGCATATGTTGTGCCAAATCCTAATTGTTGCTATGGTAATCCATTAGGTGTATCATACAATCAAGGTAATTGTAGCTTTTCAACAATTCAATAATTTAGAGAAAGGATTAATTATCCTCATTTAAGAGCATAGTTAATTCTATGCTCTTTATCTTTTGAAAGGAGTATATAAAAAATGTTATTATTGGGGGCAAAAAATACTACTAGTCAAACAGTATTGACTAATGGTATTGTAAATTTAGGGGCAGTTTATCGCAAATACTGCAAAAAAAATTGCGAAACAAATACTTTTACTTTTAATTCAACAAGTGTAAGTTTAAACCAAAAAGGTGTTTACCATTTAACATTAAATGCAAATGTTTCAGGTAGTGCTGCAGGGAATGTAACATTACAATTATTTGAAAATGGTGTAGCAGTTCCTGGTGCAATAGCAACTCAAACAATTACTACGGCAACTACAGAAGTTAGAAATATAACTATTGATTATTATTTTTTAGTAGATTCATCTTGTGTATTAGGAATTCCAACAAATTTTGTTAAAAATATTTCAGTAGTTAACACTGGTGTTGGTTCAATAATTAGTAATGTTTTGCTTAATATTGATAAGGTCTTATAATGGTGAATTTTATGGAAAAAAATAGATTTTTAAGACCTGAAATGGATGGTAGACGTGGTCGTAGAAGACGTGAACGTGATAGAGCAAATGGTATGGATGAAAGGAATCCATATGGTTCAAAAGGTGGATATGTAACTTCAAAGCGGGGGCGAGATAGAGCAATGGATGGTAGAGACTATCATCCAGAATATGATTCTAGATACGATAGCAGATATGATGCCAACTATGGAGCAAGCAATGGTCATTATGGTTTTGAACAACATAGAGAATATAATCGACCTGTTGAATATGAAATTTATGGAGAAATGACATATAAAGATAGAAATAGGGAGGATTATTATAGTAGAAATAATAGAAGTGATTATCATTATGAAAACTATGGTCAATCCTATAATGATTATTCATCAGAAGATCCAAAACTAAAATATAAAGAAGAGTTGGAAAAATGGATTAAAAAAATGAAAAATAAGGATAGATTCCAAATTTCAAAGCAAGAAGTTATCAGTAGAGCAAAACAAATGGGAATTAATTTTGAAGAGTTTACGGAAGAAGAGTATTATGCAATTTATCTTGCTATGGTAACAGATTATAAAAATATTGGGAATGATCCACAAAAATATTTAGATTTAGCAAAACAATTTTTAGAAGATGATGATATCGAATTAAGCCCAAGTGAAAAAGTATATGCTTATTTAAATTATATAGTTTTAGGGAAAGAATTAAAAGAAGATGAAGTATAAATTTCTCAACTTGCAACCATTAGGTCGCAAGGAAGAAGACTGTGTCTGTAGAGCAATATCTTTAGGATTAAACGAAGATTATTATACAATTCAGCATAAATTAGATTTAATTGGAGATCTTTTTGAATGCGAAGAATTGTGTGTGTGCTGTTATAAACATTTGCTAGATAGTGTATATAATTTAAATCGTTATGAAAGTTTTCAAGGTATGACTATTGAAAAATTTTTAAATTTAAATCCAGTAGGAATTTTTATAATACGAGTTAATGGGCATTTAACTTGTGCAATTGATGGTACGTTGTACGATATTTGGGATTGTCGAAATGAAATTATAGATATAGTTTGGAAAGTAGAATAACTAACCTAGGAATTAACCTAGGTTTTTTTAAGGAGAAAAAAATGAATTATGAAAAAAGAATACTTGACACAATAAAAGATGATTTAATAAAATCAAAAAATAAATGTTCTGAAGGAAGTTTGTTAATTCTCAAAGATAACAAGAAAATAGAATTTGAAAAACTTGAAAAAATAAAATATAAAAATCAAAAATTAGAAGAAGTAATAGAAGATTTATATAAAAAAAATAAAGAATTAGAAGAACAATTAAATACATTAAAACAAGCAGTAATTAAATTAGCAGTATTTATTGATGATTCTAAATTTATGTAGGAGGTCAAAATGTCACAAATTTTAGAAACAATAATCGAATTTATAACTAGCGAGAAAGTCGCATATGTCATTTCTTTAATAGGAGCATTATATATCCCTATTCAAGGAATAGTTTCAAAAATTACTAATAAAAAATTAAATAAAAAAATTCAAAATAAACAAACATTATTGCAAATTGTAAAAGATGAGTATCAAAAATATGCTACAAATGCAGAAGTAATAGTAAACAATTTATCTACAAAATATATTGAAGCAGAAAAAACAATTGAGAAAATTACTGACATTTTAAAAAAACAAAGTGAAGCAATGACAATTGCTTTTAACAATTCAAATTTAAATGCATCAGCAAAAAAACTTGTCGAAGAAACATTAAAAATTGTTGAAGATGCAGCAAATAATATTATTGATGGCTCTATCACAGAAGATGAAAATAAAAAAGATGGGCAAATACCAATTTCAAACGCTGTAAAAGAGGTTGTCGAGGAAAAAGAAAATGAAAAAAGAGAAATTAAGCGAATTAAATAATTTTAAATATTATTTCAAAAAAAGAATTTTGTATTTTATCGGATTTATTTTTTTATATATTTTTCCTACAATTTTAATTTTTGAAAATTTATTTGTTTTAAAAAAAATCGAAGTTGAAAGTAAACAAGTTTTATCACTTTCTTGGTGTATAGTTGGAATTATTTATTTAACTTTTTTGGCAAAACATTTTAAAAAGAAAATTTTAGATATAAAACCAGGTGCTTTTAAAACTTTTTTAGGAGGATTAGCATCTTTAATTCCTGTCACAATATTAGCTTCATTTGTTCAATTGATACAAGATTTAATAAATAAATTACCTACTATTAATATTGCAAAAAGTATTTGGTTAATCATTTTTAGTCTTGTAATAGGATTAATTTTACAAGTGATAGATTCTGCCATTAATAAGAAATATTTATATGATTTAGAAATAAATAAAATTGCTAAAAAAGAAGTAGATGTTGAAACAAGAAAACAAGAACTTGTAAAAGAAAGAAAAGAGATGGAACAATGAAAAAAGAGAAATTAACTTATCTTATTCATGGATTAATTATATTTGCAGATTTTCTTATTATTTTTATTTTTTCTATTTTGACAATAAATTTTACAGAAGAAAAAATTTCAAATCCTACATTTTGGATCAATATAATAATTACACAAACAACTGTTATGGTTGCTTATTTTTCTATGATAAAAATTGGCAAAATACAAGAAAACAAAAATAATGATGTAATTACTTTAGTAAATGAAGTAAATGAGCAATTTAGAACAATTGATAAAACTTTTTTAACAAATGATTTAAATGAAACTTTGAACATAGAAAATTTAAAATATCGTTGTGAAGCTTATGTTGAAAAAATAAATAAGCGACTTTATAAAGAAAAAGATGTTATAAAAAGAGAAAAACTTACAGAAAATAAAATTAAGTGCATTGAATGGCTAAATTTTTATGAAGCAGAAAATATAGGGAAAAAAATTGAACAGCCAAATAATGATTTTGATATTACATCAATTAAAATTAAAACTCAACAAATCGATCTTCATTCTTTTGTTGCGGAAACAGAATATTATTATGGAAAAAAAATTGGAGCAATTGAAGAAAGAAAAGTTATATCAAAAGATGCTTTAATAAAAATTATTGTATCTTTGATTTTAACATTATGCTTATCAGCAATTAGACCAGATATCGTAAGAAGTGGATGGATTGTCATCTACGAATTAGTTTGGAGAATTTTTGTAGTTACATTGAATGTTTACAATGGGTTTTCAGAAGGAAAAAAAATTATTTCTGTTCATAAAAAACAAGCATTTTTGGAAAAGCAAAAAATATTAAATATTTTTTTTAATAAAATGTTTGTTTTGGGTAAAATAAAAAGCGAGTAGTTTTCTACTCGCCTTTTTTAAATGCCAAAGTCTGATAATTCAAAATTTAAATTATCTAACAAATTATTTTTTATTAAACAAGCTTTTTCTCTAACATTTTTAGACACTTTAGATTCACTGTTTTCCATTTTGCTATAGGCTTGTTTAGAAATACCCAATTGTTTAGCCATTTCTACTTGTGTAAACCTATTAGCAAGTCTTATTCCTAATAAAACAATAGAATCGTGTGCTAAATTAGGATTTAAAAATGAAAGAAAGTAAAAGAAAGCTTTTTTTAAAGTTGTTTCTTCTCCTTCTTCATATTCATTTAAGATATATGGAATATGGCATTCTCCATCAATATCTTTCCCATCAAATTCTGGGTAGTCATAATCCTCAATTTCTTTTTTATTATTATAAATTATGACCACTTTTGAATCTAGTGGGATAAAAGAAGAAATGTCTTCTAACATTTCATTGACAAGATATAGAACTCGATTTTTTTCTCTCATTCCATATCCTCCAACAAGCAATTTACTGCATATTTTGCAATTCTGCTTGTTATAAAATCTTCGCCATCATTCATATTATACTCGCCTCTACAAAACGAGTCGTTTACATTAATACTGATATGGACTGTATCAGCATTTTCCTTTTCTACTTCAACACTTTTAATGTTGGAATTAAAAGGATTATCTATGTCTTCAATAGACATAGGAATTTCTTTTTTTATTAGATATTTTATTTCTATATCTAACACCTCAAGCTCAATTCCTAAATCTTGAAGTTTTTTTAAAATTTTTTCTGTTATTGTTGCTTTCATTTTTTTATCCTCCTTTTAACAATAACTTTTTTTAAACCACAGGTTGTTACCTGTTTGTTGTTTAGCGACATCAAGTAATGTATCAAAAGTTTCTTCTTTTTCAAAAAAGAATCGATCGCTTTTGAAACAATTATAACTTTTGAAATAATTTCTATTAAGCTTTACGATATAAGCATAACCAATTGTTTCAAAATTGTATACTGGCATTACTTGCCATTCTTTTAAATATACAATTTTTTCATTTCCTACCCAAAGAACATAACAGCCTTTATTTTGGAAATATTGTATATTATTTGTAATTAATAAAATATTGTCATTATTAATTACATGATTTTTAATTTGGAAACGTTTGTTGCTTGTTTCCAAATTATTTTCTCCAAAAAAATTTTTTTGTGAATCCGTCATTTTTTTCTCCTTTTTTAAAGCCACTTGGGCTATTTATTTTTTACACTAACATTATACTATATCTTGGTTGACTAGTCAACTAAAAAGATAATAAAAGTTATAAAAAAATAAACAATAATATATATAATAAGGAAAAACAATTTATTTTTTAGTATCGCAGATATTTAATATGGATTTAGTTATGATGGGTGTTTTTGTCTTAGCGATAATATCATTTTTAATGTATGAAGTTGTCAATATAATTGAAAAAAGAATAAAAAGGAAGAGGAATTAATGAAAAAAATTTTAATGTTATTAGGTTTATGTTTAGTTTCAATTACAATGATTGGTTGTAAGGATAGTAAATTAACAAAGATAAAGGTAGCGGAAGTTGCAAGATCAGTATTTTATGCACCACAATATGTAGCTTTAAGTAAAGGTTATTTTGAAGAAGAAGGTTTAAAAATAGATTTAGTTAATGCAAATGGAGCAGATAAAGTTACGGCAGCATTACTTTCTGGTGATGTACAAATTGGTCTACAAGGACCTGAACCAACAATTTATTTATATAAAAATAATCGGACAAATTATCTAATTAATTTTGCACAACTTACAAGGACAGATGGTAGTTTTATTTTTGGCCGTGAAAAAATTGAAAATTTTACTCTAGATGATTTAAGAGGAAAGTCCATACTTGGTGGTAGAAAAGGTGGCGTTCCTGAAATGACACTTGAGTATGTATTAAAACAAGCAGGATTAGAAGTAGGTCAAGATGATGATACCAAAGATGTAAATGTTAGAACAGATGTTGCATTTGCGGCTTTAACAGGTTCATTTTTAGATGGAGAAGGCGATTTTGTTAGTTTATTTGAACCTACTGCAACAGCTTTAATTAATCAAAATAGGGCATATTTGCTTGCTGCAACTGCAGAATATGCAGGTGAAATAACCTATACTGCATATTCTACATCCATTAAATATTTTAATAATAATAAAGAAGTATTAGAAAAATTTACAAAGGCCTTATATAGAGGTCAACAATTTGTTCAAAATGCAACTGATGAAGAAATTGCAAAAGAAATTCAACCATTCTTTACAGATGTAGAATTAGATGTATTAATTAGTGTAGTAGCTAGGTATCGTTCTATTAATGCATGGTGCACAAATCCAATTTTTTCAGAAGTAGGATTTGACAGATTACAAGATATCATCATTACCGCAGGCGAATTGGATAGTAAAGTAAATTTTTCGGATTTAGTTGATTTGACCATTGCGAAAAAGGTAGTAGAAGAAAAATAATAAAATTTAACACCCTGATGGGTGTTTTTCTTTTAAAAACAAAAATAATGTGATATAATATAAGAAAAAGTTAATATATTGGGAATTATTAATATGAATAAAAATAAGTACATATTGACAATTGATCAAGGAACTACTAGTACTAGAACCATCATATTTGACTATAGGGGTACAATTGTTACTAAAAGCCAAATGGAATTTAGTCAAATATGTCCCAAAAATGGTTGGGTTGAACATAATCCAGAAGAAATTTGGGAATTGACATTGCAAACAATTAAAAATGCTATTAATAGCATAAATTTAAAAGTCACAGATATTGCGGCCATTGGTATTACAAATCAAAGGGAGACCACTGTTCTTTGGAATAAAAAAACAGGTAGACCGGTTTATAATGCTATTGTATGGCAATCTCGACAATCACAAGAAATATGTGATACTTTAATTGAGAGGGGATTAAATGATCTTTTTAAAAAAAAGACTGGTTTAATTATTAATCCATATTTTTCTGCAAGCAAGATAAAATGGATATTTGATCATGTCAAAACTGTTCAAGATGATGCAAATAAAGGGGATATTTTATTTGGTACCATAGATACATATCTTCTTTGGAAATTAACAAATGGAAAAGTTCATGCTACAGATTATAGTAATGCATCAAGAACACTTATCTATAATATTCATACATTAGAATGGGATGATGAATTACTAAAATATTTTAATATACCAAAATCAATTTTACCTAAAGTTCTTCCAAGTAGCCATATTTATGGTTTTGCAACAGCTTTATCTAGTATTGATATGGGTTTTAATACCATTCCAATTGCTTCATTAATTGGTGATCAACAATCTGCATTATTTGGTCAATGTTGTTTTGATGAAGGTTGTACAAAAAGTACATATGGTACGGGTTGTTTTATTTTAATGAATACTAAAGATAGGATTATTTATTCTAATAAAGGATTGCTTACTACTATCGCTTGGGGGTTAGATGGAAAGGTTGAATATGCTTTAGAGGGTTCTGTTTTTGTATCGGGATCAGCTATTCAGTGGCTACGAGATGGGATGGAAATGTTTAAAAATTCTAGTGATTGTGAGAAAGCAATTAGAGGAGAAAATCCAAGTGGTGGAATATACTTTGTTCCAGCATTTGTTGGCCTTGGCACACCTTATTGGGATAATGACGTTAGAGGGGCAATTTTTGGTATAACAAGAGCGACAACAAAAGATCATATTACAGTTGCTGCCATTGAAGCAAGTCCATATCAAGCAAAAGATGTGATGGATGTTATGATAGAAGAATCTGGTTTTAATATAAAATATCTTGGAGTTGATGGTGGTGCTAGTGTGAATGACTATATGATGCAATTTCAAGCTGATTTATTAGATGCAAAATTGATAAGACCAATATGTCAAGAGACAACTGCTTTAGGAGCAATGTATTTGGCTGGTCTTGCAATAGGATTTTATAAATCTAAAGAAGATATAAAAAAACTTCATCAGGTTGAAAAAATATTTATAAGACAAATAGATGAGGATAAACAAAAAAAGTTAATGCACGGATGGAAAACTGCGATTCATGCAACCCTTAAATTTAAAAATAAATAAAAATATATTAGGAGGATAATATGGGATTTTTAAGAAGACAATTATTAAAAATAATTCAATGGGAGGATAGTTCAAGCGATACAATTATATACAGATATCCAATGACAGATCGTGATGAGATTATGAATGGATGTCAGTTAATTGTTCGGCCTTCTCAGACAGCAATATTAGTTAGTAGTGGTCAAATATGTGATGTGTATGGTGAAGGAGAGCATAAATTAACAACTAATAATATGCCAATCATAACTAAACTTGCTAGTTGGAAATATGGGTTTGATTCACCTTTTAAAGCAGAGGTTTATTTTGTCAATACTAAACAGTTCATTAATCAAAAATGGGGTACAGCAACTAAAGTAAGCCTTAGAGATAATGATTTTGGCATTGTAAGAGTAGGAGCACGTGGTGTATATTCTTATAAAGTAAAAGATGCACCATTATTTATGAGAGAAATTTTTGGAACAAATCGGGATTATTCAACTTCATCTTTAACAGAATATTTTAAAAGTATTGTTGTTAGCGGTTTTTCAGATGCAATTGGTGAGGCTAAAATACCTGTTTTAGATATTCCTGCTAAATATCGTGAATTAAGTGAAATTGTAAAAGATAGTCTAAAAGATGAATTTACAAAAATAGGAATGGAATTAGTAAATTTAGTAGTTGAAAACGTATCTTTACCAGAAGAAGTAGAAAAAGCAATTGATCAAAGGTCTTCATTGGGTGCTCTTGGTGGTAAGATGAATGAATTTACACAGTATCAAACAGCACAAGCGATTAGAGATGCCGCAAATAATCCAAATGGTGGCGCTGGTATGGCTGGAATGGGTGTAGGGTTTGGTGCTGGTATGGCAATGGGAAATGCCATGATGAATTCTGTGAATCAACAACAAAATCAAACTGCACAACCACAACAACAACCAATTGCCTCTAGTGGTGCTGTATGTGCACATTGTCAAAATCCTTTAGTTTTAGGAGCTAAGTTTTGTTCAAATTGTGGAACACCAGTTCAGACTAGAAAATTTTGTACTAATTGTGGCAACCAATTAGATGGTAATGCTAAATTTTGTCCAAATTGTGGAAAAGCTTTATAATTATGGAAGAAGATAAAAACGTGATTATAGATGAGGCTAACCGCGAAGCTGAAGATTATAGTTGTCCAAGTTGTGGTGCACCGATAAAATTTTCACCGGAAAAAAGAGTTTTACACTGTGATTATTGTGGTTTGGAAATAAATGTAGATGGTAAACGTAGTCAAGAAGAAAATGACTTTTTTGAGGGAAGCCAAGAGGATAGCGATTGGAGTGAAGAAACCAAGGTTGTTCATTGTGATAATTGTGGTGCTAATAATGTTGTGAATTCTAGTGAGATTAGTATAACTTGTCCTTTCTGTGGATCAAATCAAGTTGTTGAGACAAAAGAGTTATCTGGGGTTAAACCAAATAGGGTAATACCATTTCGTATTTCAGAAGAACAAGTAAAGAAAAATTATTCATTATGGATGAAGAAAAAATTTTTTGTGCCAAGTAAAGTAAAAAAACAAATTCCTCATTTAGTATTGCATGGAGTTTATTTACCAATTTGGACCTTTGATAGTAACACTTTTTCAATTTATAATGGCAGACTTGGCAAACACTATACTAGAACTGTTGGTAGCGGAAAAAATCGTAGAACAGTAACCGAAGTTAGATATTTTAATGTTCATGGTAGTAAACAAGTAACATTTGATGATTTAATAGTAAATGCTGGTTCAAAAATTGATCAAAGTGAAATTAATGCGTTAGCACCATTTGATACAAATCATTCTTTTGAATATGATAAAAGGTATTTAGCGGGTTTTTCTTCTGAACACTATGTTGTACGACTTAAAGCGGGTTGGGATAATGCAAAAATTAGAATGAATGCTGGAATCAGAAATGCAATATTAAGTGGATATAATTATGATGTTGTGAGTTATTTAAATGTTAATACTACATTTAACAATATTAAATATAAATATGTACTTATTCCTATTTGGATTGGAACGTATAAATATAGCAATAAAAGTTATCGATTCATTTCTAATGGTGAGACAGGAAAAATTACCGGTAAACTTCCTGTATCTGCTGTCAAAGTTTCTATTCTTGTTTTGATTATACTAGCGGTAGTAGCTGTTTTAATGTATTTTATTTTAGTTAATTAGTGAATTGTTTGTTTTTTGAAATGCATAAAATTAATTTATGCATTTTTTCATTTTATTTGTTTTAATAGATAAAAAGTGATATAATATATAAGAAAAAGTGGTGAAAAAATGGAAAATAGAGAAATTATAAATAGAATATTACAATTGAAAAAAGCCAAAAATGCTATTATTTTAGCTCATTATTATCAAAATTCAGAAGTGCAAGCCATAGCTGATTATATTGGTGATTCATATCAGTTAAGTAAAATTGCTAAAGATAATAATGCATCAATAATTATTTTTTGTGGCGTTCATTTTATGGCTGAAACTGCAAAAATTTTATCACCAAATAAAAAAGTTATTATACCAGTTAAACATGCTGGATGTAAAATGGCTGACTCTATTTCTTATGATGATCTATTGTTGTTTAAAAAAAATCATCCTGAATATATTATTATTGGGTATGTCAATACATCTGCTGAAGTAAAAACTTTGTGTGATGTTTGCGTAACCAGTTCTAATGCCTTAAAAATTATAAATCATTATAAAGGTAAAAAAATTATGTATGTACCTGATCAAAATTTAGCTAAATATGCGAATTATTTAAATAATGATGAGCAACCAATTGAATTTTGGGACGGATGTTGTCATATCCATCATAATCTAACAACGGGAGAAGTTAAACTGCAAAAATCTATGCATCCGAATGCTAAAGTATTACTTCACCCTGAGGCAAGATTAGATGTATTGAAATTAGCTGATTATATTGGATCTACCAAAGGGATGTTAGATTATGTTTCCAGTAGTGATTCTAAGGAATTCATTGTAGGAACGGAATTAGGGATTATCTATAGTCTAGAGAAGAATAATCCTGATAAAAAATTTTACAAGTTATCACCTAATCTTATTTGTGGAACAATGAAAATGACCCATTTGATTGATGTTGAAAATGCATTGTTAGAAAAAGGAACAAAATTTGAAGAAATTAATTTGGATGAAAAAACGATTCATTTGGCTGGTAAAGCTTTAAATAAAATGTTAGAATTGAGTGAATAGAATGAGTGAAATAAAAAAAATTACAACTGATGTATTAATTTTAGGGGGAGGTCTTGCAGGACTTTATACTGCATTAAATATCAATAAAGATAAAAATATTATTATTGTTTCTAAAGAGCCATTGGGATTAAGTAACTCCTATCTTGCACAAGGTGGGATTGCAGGGGAATTAAATACTAGTGAAGAAATATTAGCTAAACATATTGAAGATACTTTAATAGCTGGATCTGGTCTTTTTGATAAAGAGGCTATTAAGGAATTGGTATATGATGCTTCTGAAAATTTGCAAATGTTAATTGATTTAGGTGTTCCTTTTGATGTAGATGAAAGTGGAAAAATCCTTCTTACTAAAGAAGGAGGACACTCGACTAGAAGAATTCTACATGCAGGGGGGGATGCAACGGGTAAAAATATTATGGAAACTCTCATTACACTTATTAGAAATCGTGAAAATATTCAAGTCATAGAAAATTATATGCTATATGATTTAATTGTAAAAGATAATAAGTGTTTTGGTGGTAGATTAATATCAATGGATAATATGTTTTGTAATATTTTTGCTACGTCTATTATTCTTGCAACAGGCGGCATCGGAGCAGTATATAAAGATTCTACTAATGCTCATGGAGCAACTGGAGATGGAATTGCTGCAGCATATAGAGCAGGAGCAAAACTTCGTGGTATGGAATTCGTTCAATTTCATCCTACTGTTTTTTATGATGTTACGGGAAATATTAAAGGACAAAAGTTTCTCATTAGTGAGGCAGTACGTGGTGAAGGTGCCTATTTAGTAAATATTAATGGCGAACGGTTTATGAAAAAGTATGATCAACGTTTAGAATTAGCACCAAGAGATATTGTTTCCCAATCAATTATGAAGGAAATGTATGATACTTGGAGTCAATATGTGTATATTGATGCTAGACATTTAGGAAAGGATTTTTTAATACAACGTTTTCCTACTATCTACCAAAAATGTTTAGAATCTGGATATCATATGGAAAATGACTTGATTCCGGTTGCTCCAGTTGAACACTATGGTATTGGCGGTGTTCAAATCGATTTAAATGGCGAGACATCAATTTCTAATCTTTACGCAAATGGTGAGTGTTGTTCATCAGGAGTTCATGGTGCCAATCGACTTGCTAGTAATTCACTTTTAGAATGCATTGTTTTTGGTAAAAGAATTGCCAAAATAGTTAATCAGAAAACTATATTGCATATAGAAAGTTGGAATATAGATATTGAATATTCAGTAAACAAATACAATTATCACCCCATTCGTGAAGAAATTCGTGATACAATGAGTAAATATGTTTTTATTGTTAGGGATAGTGATGGGTTACATCTTGCCCAAAGCATAATTAATCGACATTATCGAAATTTGTGCAAATATCCGTTTACTACTGTAGATTATTATAGAGCATTAAATATTGTTACAGTTGCTAAATTGATAACTGATGCAGCTGAGGCTAGAAAGGAAAGTATAGGTTGTCACCTAAGGATAAATTAATATGGATAAAAAGATAATTGAATTAATAAAACAAGCCTTAATTGAAGATGGATATGACAATGATGTAACAACTTTTAATTTAATAAATAAAGATATGATGTTATCGGGAAGTTTTATTGTTAAAGCAACTGGAGTTGTATCTGGTATTGATGTTGCCAAAGAGGTTTTTAGGCAGATTAACCCTAAAATAAAAATGGAAATTCTCAAAGATAATGGAACTTTTGTCAATAGAGGTGATGTAATTGCTAGTATTGAAGGTCCAATGAGGGATATTTTACGTGGTGAAAGGGTTGCATTGAATTTTTTACAAAGAATGAGTGGGATTGCTGCAACCACTGCTAAATTTGTTCAAGAATTGGCTGGAACAGAATGCAAAATTTTAGATACTAGAAAAACTACTCCACTTTTAAGAGTGTTAGAAAGACAAGCTGTAAGAGATGGTGGTGGAATGAATCACCGATATAATTTATCTGATCAAGTATTGATAAAAGATAATCATATAGCTGCTATTGGTAGTATTGAAAAAGCAGTAGAAATGGTTAGAAAATCTGTTGGAAAAACAATGAAAATTGAAGTGGAAGTTGAGACTAAAGAAGAATTCTTAGAAGCATTAGGAACTTCTGCGGATATTATTATGCTTGATAATATGAATAATGAACTAATGAAAGAACTTGTTGAAATAAATAATCATAGTAAAAAAATCGAAGCAAGTGGTAATATGGAATTAAAAAGAGTTAGAAGTGTTGCTCTTTTGGGTGTTGATTATATTTCTGTTGGTGCGTTAACACATTCATATAAATCATTAGATATAAGTTTAAAATTTTATAAAAATTTTCCAAGAAGTAAATAGGCTGAACAACTTGTTCAGTCTTATTTTATAAGGAGTAACTAGCAATGCATGATATTTGGAATCCATGGCATGGATGTATTAAGAAAAGCGAAGGATGTGAAAATTGTTATATGTATTATTTGGATTATAAACATGGCAAAAATGGTTCAAATATATACAAATCTAATAATAACTTTTATTATCCTATTAAGAAAAAGTTAAATGGAGAATATCAAATAAAAAGTGGTGAATTAATTAGAGTTTGTATGACTTCAGACTTTTTTTTAGAAGAAGCAGATGAATGGCGCTTTGAGGCTTGGCAATTGATAGCTTCAAGGAAAGATGTTAAATTTTACATTTTAACTAAAAGACCAGAAAGAATTATGGATAATTTACCAAGTGATTGGAATGAAGGTTATGAAAATGTAATACTAAATGTGACATGTGAAAACCAAAGAAGGGTAGAAGAACGTATGCCAATATTTATGAAAGTTCCTGCCAAACATAAAGGAGTTATGGTGGCACCATTCATTGGAGAGGTGAGTCTTCATAAATATTTAAATTTAGGTAATATTGAACAAGTAATATGTGGTGGAGAAAATTACAATGGTAGTAGAATTTGTAATTTTGAATGGGTAAAAAAATTAGCTAATGAATGTAAAGAAGCTAGTGTCAATTTTTCATTTATTGAAACGGGAACATATTTTGTTAAAGATAAGAAATTATATATAATAAATAATAAAAAAACACAAAGTATAATGGCATATAAAGCGAATTTGAATTTTGTTATTAAAGATATAAAATATCAATTGTATAATAAATATGGTGATCTATTATTGAAAGAAGATTTATATATTCCTTTTTACAAAGAAAGTTGTAATACTTGTGGTAGTAAATTAATTTGTAATGGATGCTCAAATTGTGGCAAATGTAAATAAATTAAATATTTTTACTTGAAAAAATAGACTTTTTTTGATAAAATATAATAGATGCCGTCATAGCTCAGTTGGTAGAGCAGCTGACCCGTAATCAGCAGGTCACAAGTTCAAGTCTTGTTGTCGGCACCATATTTTACAGTCTAAAAGGCTATTTTGCCTTTAAAATCCTAAAAAACGTAAGTAATTTAGGGTTTTTTAGTTGTTAAACTTTTAAAAAGGTGTAAAATAGAATTCACAATTGGAGTTATATTTTTACCTTTAATAAAAATTAAAATAATTAGAGAACATAAACAATTTGTTCTCTTTTTTATTAAATTATTTGAATAAAAAAAATAAGGATGATAAAATTTTATTAGAAGTTTAGTAGTATTAAAAATAAAAGAACAAAATAAAATTTTAGATATCAATAAGAAACTATATTATCCATAATTTTTAAACTAAAGTAAGAATAGAAGGAGAAAGGAATGAAAAAAATAGGGTTAATTTTCAGTTTATTTATAGTTTTAATGTGTAGTGGGTGTGGACCAACAAAAAAACCATTATTAGAAGGAACATTTTATTCTATTGAAGTTAGTTCAAAAAATGAAGATATGAAAGATAAATTCACTGAAGCAAAAGTAACGATAAAAGAAATAACGAAAGAAAAATATGAAGAGGCAAATGGAGTCAATGTATTAATTGATGGATACACTTCACAAATAGAAGAAAAAAGATATTTATCCATAGAAATATATCTATATGTTGTAGAAACAGATCAATATGAAAAAGTAAAATTATATGATTGGTATTTTATAGAAGGAACACAACAGATGTTTCATTTTAAATCTTATTTAAAAATTAATGATAATGAATATCACGATGAATATAATAGTATTTTACTAGGTGAGAATGGCCCTTGGCATATGTCATTATTTGATATAGATATTGATATGCAATAAATAATAGGGGGAAAAATATGAAAATTAGAAAAATCAGCGCCTATCAAAAAAGTTTTTTCTAATAGGAATTGCACAAGATTGGTAATTGAAAATTGCGAGGAAGTTATAGATGAGGATGTCGAGATAACTTTTGAAATCCCACAAAATTCACTGTTGGCATTGAATAAATTTCCTCATTTCAATAATGATGAAATGGGATATCTATTAAATGATTGTGATATGAGCATTTTCTTTGAAATTGGTAGCACTGCTGAATATGTTAACTATGCTGAATTCGAGAGAAATCGTTCTAATACCTATACCCCACGAAATTATGGATTGTCGGGATATGTTCTAAACTACAGTGATAATTTTATAGATGAGTGGAATGATGTTTTTGCTATTCAATTTCCCCTGATGATGATAAGTTAATCGTTAAGTTAAAGGTGGATTATATTAAGCATAATACTACAGTTGAGTTCCCTTCGTTTTTGTTCATTAATAGTGTAATTTCTGAAATATCTTATAAAATCACATCAAAAAACAATCCAAATGTCGTAGAAGGAATTATTAGTGTATCTACAGATGTTTAATGAGGATATAATAAAATACAAATTAATAATAGGAGGATTCTTATGAATATTGAAAACAAAAAAAATGATGCAACTGAAAACTTAAAGGATGGGTATGAACAAATTAAAATCATTTATCAAATACAGTCAGAAAGGTTAAAAACTTCAGACGAAAAACTAAATATGTTACTTGTTTTTAATGCAGCAATTATTGCATTAATAATTGTTGTCATTCCTTTCCCTAACAGTGGTGTTCGGAATATACTTTCAATAATTCTATTTTCCATTTTTACCGTTAGCATATTTTTAACAGTAATATGCATATTCATCGGTCTATTCCCCAAAAAGTTAGATTTCATAGACTCAAAAAATTATACTGACGCTAATCAATATAATTGCACAAGAGAACAATATATAGGAAAATATATGTCTGGCTATGAATCTGCAATTGAATCTGTTACAGGTGTGGCCGAAAAAAAGCAAACTATGATAAAGTATTCTATGATAGAAACCATAGTTAACATTGTACTAATTGTTGCGATGATAATAATTAAAGTTATATAATAAAGGGAGACGAAACGAAATGAGCAAAAAAAACACGAAAGAAAAAAATTCGCCACACAAAATAGATCAAGGGATTTTTCAGAAACCCAGCAAAAAAATTAGCACAACTCGTGGTAAGAGAAGGCCAACAGAAACTATAATGATTAACCCTTCTGGTTCGGTGATAATGTCTGAGCAACGTTGCGCAAAGCCTAAACGGAAAGAAAAAAATGATAGCATACCTTATAAAAATATCAATAAAAAATAAAGGAGCAAGAACATAAATGAACGAAAAACAAAATACTAAAAATCAATTGGGTAACAGAAACTCGTCAGCAAATACTATTAGTCAGGACATTTTTGTGAAACCAATTATGTCATCTGAAACAAGGGGGGGAAAATAATATGGGAATCCAAATGAGAAGAACGACCTTTACAAAAGACGAAAACAATAACTGTTTTTTCAATTGTATAAAACAATCATACGATAATTTTGCAAATATAGGTACTCTAAATCCCATATCATGCTGAATATGAAATAGCAAACTGATAATTGTCTCTCAAGGCGATGCTGTAACAAAAAGTTGAAAACAATTCTTGAACTTGCAGAAAAACGCTGAACTTTGAAACCGATTGATGATATGGTTTTGGTGCGGGAATCTATCAACCGCACACACTCTTAATCGGTTTGATACAGAAGGAGGAAAAGATATGTCAAACCAAAACTAAAAGAAAATTACAGCACTCTACTGCCACCTCTCTCAAAAGGATGAACTCAAGGGCGACAGTAGTATTCAAAACCAAAGAGCAATTCTTAAAAAGTATGCAAAGGACAATGGCTTCAAGAATACACAGTTCTTTGTGGACGACGGTTACTCAGTCGTGAGCTTTAGCCGTCTGGCGTTCCAAAATCTCATTGAGATGATGGAGCAAGGCAAGGTGGAAACGCTTATCACCAAAGACCTCTTCCGATTCGGCAGAAACTATATCGAGATCGGTAAGTACACTGAACTTATATTCCCGCGCCTTGACGTTCGCTATATCGCCATCAACGATAATTTCGACTCTCTCTATTCGGAAGGCAATGAACTTGCGCCGTTCAAGAATTTGTTCAATGAATGGTAGGCAAAAGATGCGAACAAGAAAATTAGAGCCGTTGTCAGAGCAAACTCAGACGGATGATGATGGGCGGTATCGACAAGTATAGCGGTCTATTATACTGTGTTGATTGCAATTCTAAGCTGTACTTCATTAGAGGAACAACGCTCAAACCCGATGCCTGGGAATTTAATTGCAGTCGTTATAGAAAGCACATGGGCGAGGAACAATGCACACCGCACTCCATTAGAGCAAAGATACTTAATGAGATCATCCTTGAAGAAATCCACAAGGTCACCTACTATGTACGTGCACAAACTCGTGAGTTCGTCAACTTTATAAATCAAAAAAGTTCTGCGGTTTTCCACAGAGAGCTGAATGCAAGAATGGTAAACTAGCGAGTCTTAAAAAGCGTAACAACGAGTTAAATGCCTTTGTTCAGGTGACTTTATGAGGACAATGTTCTCAGCAAGGTCACGAACAAACAGTTTCGTATGCTTTTCGACGGTTACAACACGAGCAAATAGAGAGCACGGAAAGATTGTGATAGTAAAGCAAGAGATTAGGATCTGAAAGTGACGGCAACCAATGTCGAAAGATTTGTGAATATATCAAACAAGTACACAGATTTAAGGGAGTTGACTTCCAAAGTGCTTCGCACATTCATAGAGTGAATCATTATCTACGAAAAAACGGCAAAACATAGCAGATTGGTATCTACTTTCGAAGTTGATGCCCGAAGAAGTCGTCTAACCTACAAAACAGAATAGGACGGATAGCCAAAATTGTCCGTCCTACATACCGAGTACCACCTATACGCAGTTAATATCATTATGAGAAATTGTGTTTAAATTGTCAGTTTTTTTGAACCAGATGTATTATATGAACATCTTCGACGCATGAGAACACTTGAATTTAGATATCCTGATGATTTAAAGAATTCAATATCAACAGGTTTTTTTCAAAAATATTTTTCTAATGATATAGAAATGCAAGATAAATTAAGTCAATTACCAAGATACTAAATATGTAATTTATAAAAAATTAAGTAAATAAGAAGTAATGTTATTTTTTAATATTAATTTGGAAATTCAAATAAATGAATAGTATGATAAAACTAAATTTTAATATAAAATTTAGTTTTTTACTTTTCGTATTTTTTTCTTTTTTGCATTATTTATGGTGAAACGTATTCTAGATGAGAGAAATTTTTAAATATAATTATTAAAATTATTTAATAATTTGAAATATGTAGAAAAATAAATTATAATTGTATAAAATGGTATATTTATAAGAAATATTGAAATAATTTAGTGATATGGGGGTATAAAAATAATGCTTGAAAACTATAAAGAAATTAAAAAACGCGTGATAGAAGTTCTGCACACTAAAACTGAAATTGAAAATAGAGAATCTATTCCACAAGATAATGGTATTTTTTCATATAATAATGGGATAAAAACTTATGTAGGTGCACTTTTTATAGATATTATAGATTCGACTAAACTTTTTAAAGAAGTGGAAAAAGAACTTTTAGCAAGAATTTTAAGAACATTTTTTAGGGAAATTATTATAATTTTGAAAAGCAATAGTAACTATCGACAAATAGGAATTCGTGGTGATTGTGTATATGCAATTTATTCAGCTCCTACTGAGGAAGAACTAAGTGATATTTTAATTAATGCAATTGAAATTAATACCTTTCAGAAGATGTTTCAAAAAATATTGCAACAAAACCAGTTTATAAATTTTAAAATTGGTATTGGTTTAGGTGCATCTGAAACCTTAATTATTAGATCAGGGAAAAAGAAAGGTGGAATTAATGATAATATATGGATTGGAGATGCAGTAATAGATGCCTCAAAGTTATCATCTGAGGCTGGAAGAAATAATCTTGATGTAATAGCTATAGATTCGAATTTTTATAAAAAAATTAAATATCTAAAATGTAATGAAAATGAACAATATCAAAATTATTTTAAGGAAGAGTATTCACCTAAACTAGCAGAAACAATTTATACATGTGATATGATAATTTGTGATTTTAACGAATGGATAGAAAATGGAATGAAGTAATCATAAAATTAGATTTAAAATATTAAAATAATGGGAAATAAAAACATTTATAATTTTGTTCTAATTAATATGTCAATCTTATTTATAAATATGTATAGTAAGAATAAAGAATAAAAGGCATAGATTTAAAATTCAAAAATCTATGTCTTTTATAGAACTTTTTTCGACAAAAATAACATATTATGATATAATATATATTCTGATATATTAAAGAGACAAAAAATAATATAAAATTTACTTGAGAAAAATTATTATTTATTTAAATAATGATTTAGAAAGAAATTCAAGTCTAATTAGATTTGAATATGTTATTATAATTTAGTCGATTTTTTAAAAAGATAGTGGAGTAGTAAATTGATAGATATGTTTAATATTAAAAAGATGCAAATTGGTGATATTGAAAAAACAATATCAATTGTGAAAAAATTATTCATAAATAGTGATATTGGTGAATTAAAAAAAGAGTTTATGCAGTATTTAGAAAAAAATGATACTGTAATCTATGTTTGTTATTTAGAAAATGAAATTATTGCTTTTGCCCAGTGCCAATTAAGATATGATTATGTAGAAGGTACGAATAGTAGTCCTGTTGGTTATTTAGAAGGAATTTATGTAGATTCTATGTATCGTAAACAAGGAATAGCAACAAAACTATTAGAAAAATGTGAAAAATGGTCACATGAAAAAGGATGCACAGAATTTGCAAGTGATTGCGAATTAAACAATAGGGTTAGTTTTAATTTTCATTTGCGTGCTGGATTTGAAGAGGCTAATAGAATAATTTGTTTTAGAAAAAAATATAAATAATGAAGGGATTAAAGCAAATGACTTTTAATGTCAAAAAATTTTATTATTTTTAAAAATATGAGGAAAAATGTTTGTAAACTTTATATATGGTTTTAATGAATTATGGAAATAAAGTAGATTGATAAAATATAAAGCTGGGATTTACATATTAGAAATAAAATAAAGAATTTGTAAATATAATAGAAATATGATACAATTATTACATTGTAAATAAATTAGAAGGAAATATTTTTATTATGGAAATTTTTTGGTGTATAGTTTTACTTATTTTAGGACTTATAATTATTATTAAATGTGGAGATTGGTTTGTGGATGCGGCAAGTTGGTTTGCAGAAATATCTGGTATTCCTAAATTAATAGTTGGTGCAACGATTGTTAGCCTTGCAACTACACTTCCTGAATTATTAGTTTCATTATTTGCTGCAATATCTGCTAAAACACAAAGTAATCCAGAATTGGTGGATATGGCTATTGGGAATGCAGTAGGCAGTGTTACCGCCAATACGGGTTTGATTTTAGCAATTGCTTTAATTTGTATCCCGACCGCTATAAAAAGAAGTGAATATGCTTTAAAGTCAGTTTTGCTTATTTGTGCATCATTGGTCATTGCTTTGTTTGGAAAATTTTTTAATGGTGTTGGTATTTTAGCGAGCATTTGTTTATTAATAATTTTTGGAATTGCAATGTGCGAAAATATTTTTATGGCAATTAAAAATACTAAAAAGGAAAAAGAATTGCATCTTGAAGAGATAACAAAAAAAATACCGGAAAAATCTAGAAAAACCATTTTCATTAATATTTTGAAGTTTATAACGGGAGCAATTGGTATAGTAGTAGGTGCCGAACTTTTAAAAAATAATGGACAAAAATTAGCTGAGATGTGTGGAGTACCTACAAGAATCATATCTGTTACGATAATTGCGATAGGGACATCACTACCAGAATTAGTGACTACAATTACAGCAATTGTTAAAAAACAAGCATCACTTTCAGCAGGTAATATTATTGGTGCTAATATTATTGACTTAACTTTAATATTGCCAATATGTGCACTTATTTATGGTGGAAATTTACCAATGACTGGAGCTGTTTCCACAATTGATCTTCCTGCTTGTTTCATTGTAACTATTGTTGCGCTCATTCCAACTTTGATTACAAAAAAGTTTTCTAAGATACAAGGTATTCTTCTTTTAATTCTGTATATTTGTTATGTAGTTTTAACATCAGTAAGTTAGAAAAAGTTAAAAAAGAAATCCAATGATTTCTTTTTTTTGAAAAAAAAAAGAATTAATGTTATAATATGGCTAAGAAAGTAGGATAATGATATGGTCAAATTAAATAATCAATGGGATGAACTATTATGTGAAGAATTTAAAAAAGAATATTATTTAAAATTGAGAGAATTTTTAAAAATAGAATATGCTAATTATCGTATTTTTCCTTCAATGTATGATATTTTTAATGCTTTAAAGTATACTGACTATAAAGATGTAAAAGTGGTTATATTAGGACAAGATCCCTATCATGAGATAGGACAAGCGCATGGATTATGTTTTTCAGTTTTAGATCATGTACCATTGCCAGCCTCTCTAAAAAATATTTTTAAAGAATTAACTACTGATTTAAATATTCCATATCCTAAAACTGGTAATTTAACTAAATGGGCTAAACAAGGTGTTTTACTTTTAAATACGGTTTTGACTGTTCGTGAACATTATGCAAATAGCCACAAAAATAAAGGATGGGAAATTTTTACAAACCAAGTAATTGAATTGTTAAATCAAAGAGATGAATCTATTATATTTGTCTTATGGGGAAATGATGCAAAACAAAAAAAATCTTTAATTACCAATCCTAAACATTTTATATTAACTGCATCACATCCTAGTCCACTTTCAGCATTCAATGGCTTTTTTGGTTGTAAACATTTTTCTAAAATAAATGAGATTTTACAAAAAAATCATCAACTACCTATTGATTGGTCACTATAAGAGGTATATTGTGAATAATGATATAATTACAGAATTATTAATGTGTGAGGATCTTGGTAGTAAGAGACTTTTAACATTTGATGAAGAACAAGCAATTTTTAAATTATTGAAAAATGATAGTAATCTTCGAGAAGATGTTCAAACAATCATGATAAAGGCTAATATTAAATTGGTCTATAGTATTGCTAAAAAATATTATCCTGTTAGTACGCTTTCTAATGATGATATAGTTCAACTTGGAATGATTGGTCTATCCAAGGCTGTTGATCATTTTGATTATCAAAAAGGGATTAAGTTTTCTTCATATGCAAGTTATTGGATTAAACAAAGTATCAGTAAAGGTATTCATAAAGCATTATGTAATATCGAACAACCTACTAATGCAACTGAATTAAAAAAACAATTTTTTGAAACAGAAGAAAAAATGGTATCATTATTAAAAAGAAATGTAAGTTTTGAAGAAGTGGCAACTAAAATGGGTGTAAAAGCATCCGAATTAAGAATGTTATTTGACATATCTAATGTAGCATCGCTTGATAAGATTCTTGATTTTGATAAAGAGACTAGTGGGATTGAAATTATTAAGGATGATGACGATACACCTCAAGAAGCCGTTTTAAATGATGAAAAAAATGAATTAATTATTTTAGCTCTCAATTCTTTATCTCCACGAGAAGGTCAAATTATTAAATACCGTTATGGTTATGATGATGGTGTATTTCATTCTTTCAGTGAAGTTGCTAACAAATTTTCAATATCGAGGCAAAGAGCACAAATTATAGAAAAAGTGGCAATCAATAAAATGAAAGAATTTATTAAAAAAGTAGAATGATAGAATTATAGTAGAAAATAAATAGACATGGTTTATTTTGTCAATAGGATTAAAAAAATTAGTTATAAAGTTTGATTTTGATATTTTATCAAGATTAAACTTTTTTATTTTTGATAAAAAGTTTTTTTCTTGGAATTTATTTCTTAATATGATATAATACTATAATGATTATAGAAGGAATTGAAATATTAGAAACAACAAATTTATCCAATAGGTAGGAAAAAATATGAAAAAAGTTTTCAAATTTCTTTTTAGTAGAATGACAATTACAGCAACAATTATTATTTTACAAGTATTACTTATTATTTATGGGTTATTGTATTTAGATTCACTTTTTATCTGGATGCCAATTATAACAAAAACGATTGAAATAGCATTAATTATTGATTTGGTAAATCGTGATATGCCAGCGGATTTGAAAATGCCATGGCTTGCAGTAATCATGCTTGTGCCAATTGCAGGAATAATCATTTATTTATTATTTTCAAGAAATGTTGTTCGGAAAAAATTTATAAAATTTTATGAAAAATTATTTATTGATTTACAAAGTTCTATAGAAAATTATGAAGTAGAAGATAGTAAATTGGGTGATTACCAAGGACAGTCTAGATATATTTACAATACTTGTAATAGTGGTTTATTTCAGAATACAACAACTAAATATTTTAACTGTGGTGAAAAATTTTTTCCACGCTATATAGAAGATTTAAAAAAAGCTGAACATTTTATTTTTCTTGAATATTTTATTATTGAAAAAGGTTTGATGTTAGATACTATTCTTGAAATCTTAAAAGAAAAAGTTAAAAATGGTGTAGAAGTTAGACTTATGTATGATGATATAGGAACCATTTCTAAAGTTCATACTCATTTTTATAAGGAAATTCGTGCAATGGGAATCAATTGTGTTAAGTTCGGACCATTTTTACCATTTGTTACAGCCGTTCATAATAATCGTGATCACAGAAAAATAACAATCATTGATGGTAAAATAGGATATGTTGGTGGAATCAATTTTGCTGATGAATATATCAATATTGTTGAAAAGTATGGCTATTGGAAAGATTCAACTATTCGTCTTGAAGGTGATGCAGTAAGGCAATTAACAGTTTTTTTCTTACAACTTTTTGATTTGCAAATTAGAAAAGAAGAAGATTATGGAAAATATACCAATATTGAAATAAGCAATTATCAATCTAGTGGGTATGTTCAGCCATATTGTGATGGGCCAAATCCTATATTTCCTGATTTAATAGGTGAAAATGTTTATTTAAATATGATTAATCAAGCAAAAAAAAGTATCTATATTGCTACACCATATTTAATTATAGATTCACTAACAAAAAATGCACTTATTATGGCTGCTAAACGTGGAGTAGATGTGAAAATATTTACACCACATATACCTGATAAAAAAATAATTTTTATTTTGACAAGGTCTAATTATAAAGATTTGTTGAAGCAGGGAGTCAAGATATACGAATATAAATTGGGTTTTTTACATACTAAAAATTTTTTAGTTGATGATGAAATTGCAGTAGTAGGAACGATTAATTTGGATTATCGTAGTTTAGTACATCATTATGAATGTGGCATATGGATGTATCATACTGAGTCTATTGCAGAAATTAAAGAAGATTTTGAGGAGATTTTAAAAGAATCAATTAATATAAATCCAAAAGAATTTAAATTAAAGTGGTATGAAATTATAATTTCTAGAATTATAAGTATTTTTTCACCACTAATGTAGGAGGAAAAAATGGATTGGAATAAAGTCTTAGAATTTATATCAAATTTATGGAATAATATCTTCATAAAAGTTTTAGTTAGTACTTTAGTGTTTATTTTATTGTGGTGGTTATCTACAATGATAGTAAATAAAACTAAAAAAAGAGCTTTAAAAAGAGGTAAAACTGACAAATTAATTACTATTGTAATTTTTAATTGCATCTTATGGGGAATTAGAATTTTTCTTGTCATTGTTTATGCAAGTGTTGTTGGTATTGATACTGCAGGATTAGCTGCTTTAGTGGCATCGGCAGGTGTAGCAATTGGCCTTGCTATTCAAGGGTCTTTGTCAAATTTAGCAGGTGGAATTGTACTTATCCTTACAAGACCATTCAAATTAGATGATTATATAGAGGCAAGTGGTGTGAGTGGTACTGTTGAAGAGATTAAAATATTTCATACAAATTTGGTTACACCAGATAATAAAGTTATAATGATACCCAATGGAGTTTTAGCTAATGATGTAATTACAAATTATTCTAGAAAAGAACTTCGTAGAGTTGATTTAGAATTTTCCATTTCTTATGATGATAATGTTAATACTGCAATTCATGTTATTGGAGAGGTTTGTTCTTCCCACAAGTTAGTGCTAAAAGATCCTGTACCTTTTGTAAAAGAGAGTGCACAAGCAGCTAGTTCTGTTACTATTGTTGCTAGAGTTTGGGTTAAAAATGAAGATTATTGGACAGTATATTATGACTTAAAAAAAGATATTCATAAGGCACTAGATGATAATAATATTACTATACCATATCAACAAATTGATATTCATACAAAATAATAAAATCTAAACCGATTCAATTCGGTTTAGATTTTTAAATTTTAAGGTTAAATTTAACATTTAGGTTTGGTTTTGTGATATAATAATAAAAAATGATATGACTAAAATAAAATAAGGAGTATAAAAATTATGAGTATAAAAGTAGACATTATTTCAGGATTTTTAGGTGCGGGAAAAACAACTTTAATTAAGCAACTTTTCAAAGCGGGATTTAGTGGCGAAAAAGTTGTATTGATTGAAAATGAATTTGGTGAAATAGGAATTGATGGTACTTTTTTAAAAGAGGCTGGAATTGATATTAAAGAAATCAATTCTGGATGTATTTGTTGTTCGCTTGTCGGTGATTTTTCAAAATCAATGGAAGAAGTAATTAATAAGTTCAATCCTGATAGAATTATTATTGAACCATCAGGTGTTGGAAAACTTTCAGATATCATCAAGGCAGTTGAAAATTTGCAATTAGGTTTAGTTTTAAATATTGTTGCTACTGTTGTTGATGGATCAAAGTGTAAAATTTATATGAAAAATTTTGGTGAATTTTTTAATAATCAAGTTGAAGATGCAAAATCAATAATTATCAGCAAAGTTGAAAATTTAGAGGATGAGAAAATTATAGAGGTTTATAATCTTGTAAAAAATAAAAATCCCCATGCCAATATCATTTTAGCAAATCTACCTCATACTGATGAAAAAAAATTGCTTGAAGTATTAGAAAAAAATGCTCTGATTACGGAACAAATGAAAGAAAATTTAGAACAGGAACATTGTTACCATCACCATGGTGAAGATCATGAACATTGTTGCCATCACCATGATGAGGAGCATGAATGTTGTTGCCAAGACCATGATGAAGATCATGAACATTGTTGCCATCACCATGATGAAAAGGGGCATCATCATGATGCCGATGAAATATTTGTTTCCTATGGTTTTGAGTCTGTAAGGGCTTATTCTAAAGAAGAACTTACCCATATTTTGGATGCATTGAAGGATGAAAATGTTTGTGGATTGGTTTTAAGGGCTAAAGGTATTTTGAGGGCCAGTGATAATGATAATTGGTATTATTTTGATTATGTTTCTGGTGATTATCAAATTAATGAGGGAAAAGAAGATTTTATTGGAAGATTTGTCGTAATTGGTTCAAAGCTTAATAAGGAAAATATCGAAAAAATTATTTTAATAAAGTAGGTGAAAATTGATGATGGAAATACCAATTTTTATAATCAATGGTTTTTTAGATTCTGGCAAAACAACTTTTATAGTTGATGCAATTGAAAAAGATGGTTTTGCCAAAAAAGGAAAAACTCTTGTCATCCAATGCGAAGAAGGTGAAATAGAAATTTCTCAAGAATTTGTTGATAAATACAATACGACTTTAATTAAAGTAGCAGAACAAGTGGATTTGACACCAGAATATTTCAGTGAATTAGCAACAAGATATTTGCCTGATAGAGTTATTTTAGAAATGAATTGTATGTGGAATATGAATGAAATATATTTTCCTGAAGGATATCGTATGGCACAAGCAATAACCTTTATTGATACGTCTACTTTTGAGGTGTATTATAACAATATGCGTCAAAAATTTAAAGATATGATTGAAGTTTCTGATTTGGTTGTTTTTAATAGATGCAGTGATTTAAATAAAATTACCCCCTATCAAACGGGTTTGAAATTAATGAATAGTAATGCACAGTTTATGATTATGGATGATAACGGAATTACTAAAAAAGCGTTTGAAGATCCCCTTCCATATGATTTGAATCAAGAGGTAATTACAATTAATGATGATGATTATGGAAGATGGTATATTGATACTTTTGAAAATCCAGAAAGGTACAAAGACAGAATTGTTGAATTTAATGCTCTTGTAACAATATCGAAAAAACTACCAAAAGGTAGTTTTATAGCAGGTAGATATGCAATGACTTGTTGTGCTGATGATGTACAATTATATGGACATTTATGTAAAGAATCGTTAGGAGTAAAAATTAAAAATAAATGTTGGGTTCATATTGTTGCAAGAATGACGTTTGAATATTCAGATGAATATCAAGAAGAGGAAGGAATATTGTCTCCTATTTCAATAAAAGTCATTCCACCATTAAAAAATCCAATTTTGGATTTAAGATAATAAAATGGATTACATCAAAAATATTGAAAAAAAATGTGCTATTTGTGGCCATCAACATCACTATCAAAAATTGGTAGAGAACAATTCATTTGGAATGCGTGATTTAGATACTAGGCCACCAGGTATGATGCGTTCATTGATGCATTTGATGGTAGAAAAATGTCCTGTTTGTGGTTATGCAAATGAGGATATTAGCAAAAAATTAGATCATTTTCAAGAAAGTGAAATTCTTAATCAAACTTATCAACAAATTCTTCATGATAAAAATCTGAATTTTGCTTTAAAAAAATTTATGCTTATTAGTATGCTTTTAGAAACAAGAGATTATAAAAAAGCGGGAATAAGTTATTTAAGGGCTAGTTGGATGGCTGATGATAGCAAAAATTTTAAAGTAGCGTTACAGATGAGAAGCAAAGCGATAAAGTATTTAGAATTATCGTTGAAAGTAGAAGATGATGAAAATGTTAGACTTATCATTGTTGATTTATATCGAAGAATTTCTATGTTTGATGAAGCGTTTGATTATGCAAAATATTTATATGATAATTTTGGAATGGAAAAATACAAAAAGAATATTTTAAGTTATCAAATGCAACTTTGTCTTGCAAAGGATGATTTAGATCATACAATTTTAGGAAATTATCATTTTAGTAAAGATAATGAAATAAAAGGTGACCTTGATGAACATTTTAGTAAGTAGTTGTTTATTAGGAATGAATTGTAAATATAATGGGAAAAATAATTTCAATGCAAAAGTAAAAGAATTAGAAAACTATCATCATTTCATAGCTGTATGCCCAGAAGTATTAGGAGGATTAGGAGTTCCTAGAATGCCTAGTGAAATTTTAGATAAAAAAGTAATAAATTGTAACAATATTGATGTTACTAAGGAATTTATTTTGGGAGCAAATGAAACTCTTTCGATTGCTATTCGTCATCATTGTCAATTAGCAATTTTGAAAAGTAATAGTCCTTCATGTGGATTTGGTCAAATATACGATGGAAGTTTTTCTTCAACTTTAGTAAATGGGAATGGAATAACTGCCGATTTATTATATAAAAATGGAATTGTAATTTTAAATGAGAACAATTTTTATGAAAATATTAAAAAAAATTAATATTATAAAAGGCCAAAAAGGCCTTTTTACTTTAATTATTGATAAATAAATTGAAAAAAATATAATTAAATGTTATAATGAAAAAGAAAGGATGCTATATAAGATGGAAACTTTTGTTAAGGGAAGAAATTTAAGTAATGACGAAAAAAGAATAAAACTTTCAGAAACTTTAAATAAGGCTCTTTATTTAGAATCGATTGGTAAAAAAATTGAAGCTGAAAAATTATTTTTAAAATCTTGTAGGATATCAGAAAATCTATATCGGCAGACTTTTTCTAATAAAGATCGCATAAAGGTTGTTGAATGTTATATTAAAATTAGTGAATTTTATCAAAATAGTGAGTTAAGAATGGATTTTGTTCAGCGGTGGTATCAAAAAATTATTGGAGTCTTACAAGATTCTTCTAAAATTAATTCAAGTATGGATGAATTTAGATATTTGATGGAGTGGTATGTTAAAACTATTTACTTGATGTTTGATAATTGTGACTATAATCATATTATAATTACTTCAAAAAAGATGTTAGAAAAATCTAAATATTTATATAGAAAAACCAAGACCAATGAAGATCTTAAATTTATTATTTTATCTAAATTATTTTTGGCCAATGCATATTATGAAGAAAAAAAGTTAGTTAAAGCATATTATTATTACTATTTAGTAGCTAATCATATGGAAAAAGTATATCAAAAATTATTAGATGAAGGATTGAAAAATGATTTACTTTATGTATATCAAAAGTTATTTGATTTAACATCTAAGAAAGTTTTTAAGTTCATCAATCGAAAATGGAAAATTCGAATTTTAGAATTAAAGGAGACAAACAATGTTAAATAATAATATTTTTTTTCAATTATTGGAAAATGTTCCAGCTGATGAATTAGGTAAGAATTGGGAATTATTTCAAATAATTGCAATTTTTTTAGGAATTATTCCTTGGATTATCTTAATTGTTTATTTAGTTTTTTTTCGTAGATATCGCATACGATATTTTGTTGATAATCAATTGGTTCATGTTTGTTATTACAAGAAAAAAGCTATTATTTTAGATTATTCTTATCAAAATTTAAATAAATGGTATATAGATGAAGATTGTACGATTGTATTTGAGGATGAAGTAATGCCAAACAAAAATATTAAACTTTTTACAAAAAATAATTTATAGAAAGGTATTTTTATGCATAATTATAAAAAATCATTCATAGGAGCTTATTACATTATTGTAGGGGCTATTTTTGCTTTTATTGTTTGGCCTTTTGGCAAGGAACTCATTGATATCATTGTTAAAATGTTAGGAATAATTTTAATAATTATTGGAGGTTTTTCCCTTTTCATTTATAATCATACTAAAAAAGTTGGAACTTTTGTAAATATGACTTTTTTATATGATGGAATTTTTAAAATACTGTTTGGTCTTGCTATTTTATTTATTCCTATTGGGTTAATATCATTTATTTTAGGAATTGTTTTTTTAATTTATACAGTAATCATTGCTATTATGGAGAAAAATCTATTGGATTTATTTGGTAAATCATTATATAAATTAATGATTGCTTTTATGTTAATTTTCTGTGGAATTGAAAATATTGGAATATGGATTTTACGAGTGATTGATATTGTAATTATACTATATGGCTTCATTTTATTGATTGTTGCTAGTAAAGAGAATAGTAAAATGGATGGTACATCAAAAGATGATAAATTAATTGATGTTGAATTTGAAGAATCAAAAGATGAAGAATAAAAAATTTATTTTTTATATTGAGATAACTACAGCATGTAATTTAAATTGTCATTTTTGTCCTTCATCAAATGATAGTACACATCAATTTATGCCTTTAGATCAGTTTAAAAAACTTGTTGATAAAATTGAAAAATATGTTGATTTAATTTATTTTCATGTTTTAGGTGAACCCACTTTACACAATCATTTTTTACAAATACTAGAATATTGTGAAAACAAAAAACTTAATTTTGCCATAACAACGAATGGAATATTAATTCATCAGTATAGTAATTCATTAATGAAGTATCATTATTTAAAAAAAATTAATATTTCTTTGCAATGTCTAATTCAATTTAATGATGTTGAAAGGGAAAACTATATTCATAATTTGAATAGTTTTTTATTAAAAAGAGAGCAAGAAAAAAGTTTAGTTGCGATAAATTTGCGCTTATGGAATAATAAAGACAATGTAGAAACGAAAAATTTAAACCAAAACATATTAGAAGTATATAAAGAAAAGGCGAAAACAAGTAAAAATATTCATATTTCAGAGGCTGATGAATTTATATGGCCATCATTGGACCATTCATATAATACGAATTTAACTAGATGTCTTGGTGGCAAAAAACAATTTGCTATTTTAAATGATGGATCGCTTTGTTTGTGCTGTCTCGATTATAAAGGAAGCACTAAAATTGGCAATCTATTTATTGATGATTTTTCTATATTGTTACAAAATAGTAACTATTTAGAAGCAATATCAGGGTTTAATAAACGAAAACCGTATTTTGAATTGTGTAAAAAATGTACATATCGAAATCGTTTTAAATAAAAGAATCGAGGTGACTTATGAAACTTCAAATAGATGAAATTCCCAATTTAGAGGAAACGGAAATTCTCATAAAATGTCGGGAGATTGATAGTAAGATAACTAAGATTAGTAATTATATTCATACAAGTTATATAACTGTCAATGGAAAATTAGATGGTGAAATCTATGTTTTAAATTTAGATGACATTTATTATTTTGAAGCTGTCGAAAATAGAGTTTTTGCGTATGTTGAAAAAAATGTATATGAAGTAAATTATAAACTTCAAGAGTTATCAGAAATGTTATCGAGGACATCCTTTATTCAAATTGCAAGAACAATTATTTTAAATATTAATAAAATTGAAAAAGTAAGTACACTTGTTAATGGTAGAATTAGTGCAGTATTAGTGAATAGTGAAAGAATGATTATAACGCGTGTTTATGCTCATGCTTTCAAGCAAAAATTAAATGGGTAGGAGGGTATAGAATGAAACACAAGAAAAAGTTACATATGAAAAAACATATTACGAATTACTTTATAATGTTCTTAACAATTTTTGCCATTATTACTATTATGTTTGCCACTATTTCTGAATACATTTATCAAGATACTGGATTTGCTAAAAATTTATTAATTTTAGGGATTGTTTGTGCTCTTGCAAGTTTTTTACTATCCGTTTTCTTTAGAATAAATAATATCACAATTGTGGTACAAGTTATAATCGTATATTTATTTTTATCATTCATTATATTGATAGTTGGATATTATTTATATATCTATGATTTTGTATATAATGTTAAATTGTTGATATCAACCATTATATCTTTGCTTATTGGGCTTATTATTATTATTGTCATCTCTATTATAAGAGTCAAAAATAGCAATGACTCCTTGAATAAAAATTTAAAAAATTTTAAGGAGCGCGATCGATAATGAGAAAAATTAGTAAAATAGTTGTTATTTTGGTTATAATATTGATGGGGTTATTTGTTCATATAAAAAATTCAGATAAAGGCATATTTGCGGAAACAGATAGTGTTGAATTTAAAAATTTTGAATTTAAGATAGCAAAAATTCGTGATAGAGGCAAAATGAAAGTGGAACTTACGCTGAGTTGGGATACAAAAGAAGTAATCATTATTGAACAAATTACATCTAGAATTTCTGGTTTAGAACAAATATCGCAAAATATAGAATATCATCAATCTGATAATAAAGATTTGCAACATTATGAAATCAATTATACTATCCAAAATTGGCAAACTGGAACATTGGAATTGGAGATAAAATATAAAAATTTTGAAGAGATTAGCGAAGTGAATACTAAAAAGTTTTATATTCCTGGTGGCAAATGGTTAAAAGAAGAAGTGAGTTGGGGAGTATCATTGATATTTGGTTTTCTAACTACCGTTTGTGTGGGAATAGGTACTTTTATTATTATTGAAAATAGTAAAAAAGGTTATGATGATTCTGATAGTGATGAATAATTAAAGGAGGATGCAATTATGTTTTGGGCATATTTAGAGGATTTTTACGATGTTAAGATTATTCTTTCAAATAAAATTTCTATTAGTGATAAATTCATATATGCCAAAACGGATAAGAAAAATATAGTATTAAATATAGAACATGTAGAAATGAAAGAAGAGTATCAACATCTATATTTGAAAAGTAGTGAGGAATTAGAACCTCATATAGATACATATATTGAAATTTTAGATGTTGGCAGAGAATTTTTATATTTAGGTAAAATTACTAGATCACCATTTTTTGATAAAAAATATTATTTTGATGGTTGGTTGGGTTTTAAATATGATAAATCAAAAACAATTTTTAGAATTTGGTCACCTGTTGTAAAAGAAATAAATGTTATTGTCGAAAATGATACATATAAACTATATTATTTAAATCATGGTTTATGGGAAACGACCATTCCTCGTGATTTGGATGGTTGCAAATATTATTATGAATTTAGAATTAATGAAGAATTTGAAAAAACTTTAGATCCGTATGCAATTTCTAGCAATGCTAATCATGAATTTAACTATGTGATTGATAAAAATAAGACATACAAGATGAAATATGATTATTATCAAAACAATAATCTTTCTAAATTTGATAGTTGTATATATGAGTTAAATATTAGAGATGCAACAATAAAAACGAATGCTATAAATAAGGGAACATATGAGGCTTTAAGCCATTCTCTTCATCAAGATTATGGATTAGGTTATCTAAAAAATATACCAATCACACATATTCAATTCTTGCCAATATTTGCTTTTGGTGGTGTTGATGAGAATAACAAAGATTCTAAAGATGTCAATTTTAAGTATAATTGGGGATACAATCCCATGCAATATATGGTACCGAGTGGATTTTTTAGTACTCAACCCAATGATGCTTATCAACGAATAAATGAATTAAAGCAATTGATTGATACCATTCATTCAATTGGTTTTGGTGTGAATATGGATGTTGTTTTTAACCACGTTTTTGATAGTAATTGGTTTCCGTTAGAAAAATTGGTTCCTGGATATACTTTTAGGACAGATAAATTAGGTTTTTTAACTAATGCATCATGGTGTGGCAATGATCTTTGTACAAATCATCTTATGGTTAGAAAATTAATTGTGGATAGTATTGAGTTCTTTCAAACTTTTTACAAGATTGATGGATTTCGTTTTGACTTAATGGGATTAATTGATCTTGATACAATGAAGTTAATTGTCAATAAAACAAAAGTTATAAATTCTCAAACTATGATTTATGGCGAAGGTTGGAATATGGATGTTGATGTAGAGCCTAGTCAAAGATCCAATTTAGATAATGCCAATAAAATTCCTATGATTTCCTTTTTTAATGATTATTTTCGTAATAAATTAAGAGGAATTGATGCCAATAGTGGATATATAATGGGGGAGAGTTTATCAAAAAATGAAATCTTTAAATTAATAAAGGGTTACTATTATAATAATCGAAAATTTGTTATGGTCAATCAGTCTATTAATTATGTGGAATGCCATGATAATTATACTTTATATGATTTAATTAGAATGAAAAAACCACAGTATGCTTCAAATCAAATAATAGATTACATCAAATTATCATTAGGATTGGTTATTTTATCAGCAGGAATTCCTTTTATTCATGCGGGAGAAGAATTATTTAGGAGTAAAAATTTTATTGATAATTCATATAATGAAAGTGATGATATCAATGGAATTGATTGGTTTAGTTCTTTAAACGTAAGTGAAACCTTAAAAGATTTGCTGATTTTAAGAAGAAAAATGTTTGCTTTAACATGTTGTGAAGTAGTTGATATGGATAAATATATGAAATTAGATGCATCGTTTGCTTTACCACAAATTAGATTTTTGACTAAAAATGGTGAAGTATATCAAATGATTCTTTCTAATAATTATGAAAAACATACAAAGTTTTTAGCACCAGGAAGTATTTTGGTTTTTGATGGAACTAGAATTGTTGAAAAAGCCGTTCAAAGTTATACTATTGATAAACCAAGTATCACAATTTTTAAAAAATAATAAAAATGAAAGTAAGAGTATTAAAAAATAAGGAGTATTGAATAATGTTTTGTTTAAAATATATAGATCCAATTACAAATTGGCTAGGATTGGAAGAAATTCTTGGTGAAATATCAATTTGGTCTATTATGGTAAGATTTATCTTAGCTTTTTTGTGTTCAGGTTTAATCGGGATGGAAAGAGCTAGAAGAAGGCATGCGGCAGGTTTTAGAACATATATTTTAGTCTGTATTGGTTCAATGATTGCCATTTTTACCAATCAATATATTTTTGAAGTTTATGGTACAGGAGATGTTGGTAGATTAGGCGCTCAAGTCATAAGCGGTATTGGTTTTTTGGGAGCTGGTACAATTTTAGTTACTTCAAGAAGCCAAATCAAAGGGCTTACAACTGCAGCAGGTTTATGGGTTTCTGCTTGTATTGGTCTTGCTATTGGAATTGGTTTTTATACTGTTGCAATTATAGGCACCATTTTTGCTTTGATTGCCTTTGTTGCTTTACCTAAATTAGAAAAAATTCTTACTAAAGGTTCTAATACAATTGAACTTCACGTTGAACTTTATGCAAGAGAACATTTAAAAAGTTTGATAGATTATATTAGAGCACAAGGTGGAAAAATTAATTTGGTGGATTACAATAGTTCATACGCTAATTCGGGATTAAGTGTTTATACCATCAATATGGTTTCATGGGGTAAAAATCCAAGTTTAATAATCAAGGATATATTAAATTTAGATTATGTAAATTTTGTAGAAATATTGTTATAAGGAGTAATGAGATGAAATATAAAGCATTTGATCATGGTATAAATATTATTACACTTGAAAAGAATCATCAAAAAATGGCTATGACCTGTGCATGGGCAATGCAAGTTGACTATGATAAAATTTTATGTTTACTTGGTTCACAAAGTGTCACTGGTAACACAATTAAAAAAGGTGACTACATAGGTATTAGTGTTTTAGGAATTAGTCAAAAAGAAATTGCTGAGGCAATCGGTGATTGTCATAGTAATGAGGTGGATAAATTTGCAACTTATCATTTTGAAAATTATTTAGATGTAATGGTTTTAAAAGATTCACCCATTGTTTTGAAATGCAGAGTATCTGATGTTATTTCGCTTGAAGGAATTGAAGAAGATCATTTAATATATGCTCAAATTATATCTTCATTAGAACAAAAAAAAGAAAGATATTTGCATATGAGTGATTATGATGGGTAGTGGTTGTATTAAAAATTGCCAAAGTTTAAAAATGAACGCTACAATTAAATATAAAAAAAGTTAACTTCTATCTTACTTTGAAGAAGTTAACTTTTTTCTTTATTGTTCATTTCGATTGTATAATTGATCAATTTGAATAATGGCAAAATAGTTTTCGTCTATTTTCTTAATCTCGCTAATAATTAATTCTCTTAATTCTTTTTTTGTACAACTAAATTTTATAGGCATTGCTACATCAAAAACTAGATTAGTATGAGTTTCACCATATACCACTCTAAAATCATGGATTGATAAATCAGGACTAATATCCTTAACAATATGTAATATTTTTTCTTTTAATTCATTGGTTTGAGGATTTTTAATATCAACAGGATCCATATGAATAGTTAAATCAATGCCTAATTCATTTCTAAATTCTCTTTCAATATTATCAATAATATCGTGACTAGTTACAATATCTTCATCACTGGGTACCTCAGCATGAACAGTAGCAAAAGTGGTACAATTTCCATAATGATGAATAACTAAATCGTGAATGCCAATTATCCCAGAATGACTTAGGATTTTTTTAGTAATCGCATCAATTTCATCTTGACTAGGTTTAGTACCTATTAAAGGATTGACTGTTTCAAAAACCATCTTTAAGCCTGATATGGTAATGAAAATAGCAACAACAATTCCTAAAATACTATCTATTGGTTGCCAAGAAGTAAGTTTAAATAAGATTAAACCGATGATAACAGCAGCCGTTGATATGCAATCGTTTAAACTATCTTTAGAACTGGCAACAAGTGCCTCAGAGTTAATCGCTTTGGCCATTTTGCGATAAAAAATAGATTGCCAAAGTTTTATTAGTATGGAAATAATCATTACTATAATGACGATAATAGAAATATTTTGGGTAACATCTTGATGAATTAATTTAGTAATAGATTCTTTACCAAGACTAAAACCAATAATAAGTATGAAAAAAGAAATAATAAGACCTGTTATATATTCAATTCTTTCGTGTCCAAAAGGATGATCTTCATCAGCTGGAACACTAGATAACTTAAAGCCAATCAAAGTGATAACAGAAGAACCAGCATCGGTTAAATTATTTATTCCATCTGCAAGAATAGAAAGACTAGCGGTAAGAATACCAAGAATAATTTTCATACTACATAAAATTAAGTTACTTATAATACCTACAATTCCTGATAAAGTACCATATCTACTACGAACTTTGGAATCATGTATTTTTTGATAATCTTTAATAAATAATTTTACTAATAATTTTTGCATACTGACCTTCAATTATAATAAATGAATATTTTCTTGTGCTAATTTTTTTAATTCTTCTTCATCCCAAATTGATGATTGAACCTCACCAATATGTTGTTTTTTTAGAAAAAACATACATAGTCGTGATTGTCCAATTCCACCTCCTATTGTAAGGGGAATTGTTTTTTCAATGACACTTTTGACATAAGGATTTGTTAATTTAAAATCTTCGTTCTTTGCTTTTAATTGTTTAATAATAGATGTATCATCAACACGAATTCCCATAGAAGAAAGTTCAAAAGCATGACCTAAGACATCATACCATAATATAATATCACCATTTAGCAACCAATCATCATAATCGGCAGCACGACCATCATGAGGTTTGCCATCTTCTAAATTCCAACCTATTTGATAAATAAAAACAGCCTTATGTTGTTTGGTAATTTCATCTTCGCGTTCTTTTCTACTCAATGTTGGAAATTGTTTTTCTAATTCTTTTGTGGAAATGAAGAAAATTTCAGATGGAAGTTCTGTTGCTAATTCGGGATATCGATTAGCAACTTTGTAACTCAAAAGTTTTATTACATTGTAAATTGTTTGAACCGTCTTTTTTAAATAATCTAAGTTGCGTTCCTCTTGCGTAATTATTTTTTCCCAGTCCCATTGATCTACATATATAGAATGAAGATGATCCAGTTCTTCATCACGTCTAATAGCATTCATATCAGTATATAGACCACAACCTGTTTTAAAACCATATTTAGCAAGAGCCATTCTTTTCCATTTTGCTAAAGATTGTACAATTTCAACATTCTTTTTTAAATAAAGAACATCAAAATGAACTGGTCTTTCGAAGCCATTTAGATTATCATTTAATCCACTTTCGGGAACAACCATTAAAGGTGCTGATACTCTTATTAAATTTAAAGCTTCACTAAAATCTCTTTCAAAATTATCCTTAATAAATTTAATTGCAATTTCTGTTTCTAATAAATTTAATTTTGTTTGGTAATTAGCCATAATTTCACCTCTTATGTATCGATATTATATCATATTTTTATAAAGTTATGTCAATTTAGTGCATTCTTTTATCAAAATCCTTAAAATTATGATATAATAATAAAATAGAGGTGAATTATGATATATCGTAAATTTGATAAATTAGATATAAAAACATCATTGTTGGGTTTTGGATGTATGAGATTTCCTACACTAAAAGATGGTAAAATAGATGAAACGAAAGCTGAACAAATGATTGATTTGGCAATTAAAAATGGTGTAAATTATATTGATACTGCATATCCTTATCATAATGGTGATTCTGAACCTTTTTTGGGTAAAATTCTTAATAAATATCCTCGTAATAGTTATTTTCTAGCCACTAAATTACCTATTTGGGCTATTGAGAATAAAGATGATGTGTATCGTATTTTTGATGAGCAATTACAGCGTTTAGAAACTGAATATATTGATTTTTATCTTTTACACGCTATGAATAAAGATTATTTTGCAAAAGTCAAAGAATTAGGAATTATTGAAATTTGTGAAGAATTTAGAAAAGAAGGAAAAATTAAATATTTGGGTTTTTCTTTTCATGATTCATATGAAGTTTTTGATGAAATTTTAAATCATTATCATTGGGATTTTTGCCAAATTCAATTCAATTATATGGATACTGAAATTCAAGCTGGTTTAAAAGGCTATGAACTTGCAAAAGCAAAAGACATTCCACTAATTGTGATGGAACCGATTAAAGGAGGACTTTTAGCAAAATTGCCAAAAGAGATTAGTATGATGTTTTCTCAAAATGGCAATCGTAAATCAGATTCATCCTATGCCTTAAGATATATAGCAAGCTTTGATCATGTTAAAGTTATTTTAAGCGGTATGTCAACACTTGAGCAAGTTGAAGATAATTTAGACACTTTTAATAATTATACTGAATTGTCAAAAGAGGAACATATAACTATTGAAAAAGTGGTTAATAGTTTAAAAAGTCGTCTTAAAAATGGATGTACTGGCTGTAGGTATTGTATGCCCTGTCCATATGGAGTAGATATTCCTAATAATTTTGCCATTTGGAACCAATTTGGGATGTACGATAATAAAGAAATTTTTGAAAATAGAATGATACAAAATATTAAGAATGGAAAATTTATTGATAAATGTGTGAAGTGTGGCAAATGTGAAAAACGATGTCCACAACATTTGTCAATTAGAAAAGACTTTGAAAGATTATTCGTAGATTATAATGATATTAAATCTAATAGTTAATGAGGCACGAATTTAAATAATAGAGGAAATTTATGAAAAATTATTTTATCGTTAATCCGATTGCGGGGGAGGGCAAAGGACTAGAAGTTGTAAAGGAACAAATAAATCATTTAAATTTATATTTAAAAGCCGACAATGAATTTGAAATATTACTAACAACCAGACCAAAAGAAGCAATTGTTTTAGCTAAAAAAATTTGTGAAGAAAATAAAGATACAGCGATTAACGTTTTTGCTTGTGGGGGAGATGGTACTTCATTTGAGGTATTAAATGGAATTATTCAGTATCCTAACGTTAATTTTGGGATAATTCCCGTTGGTTCATGTAATGATTTTTTAAAAACATTTGAAGGCCATGATTTTCTTTCATTAGAAAGGCAATTATTAGGGCAAAAAACCTGCATTGATGTTTTGGAATCGGATGGTGAATTTCTATTAAATGTTGCAAATTTTGGTTTTGATGCTCGTACGAATTATGATCAAATTAGATATCGTCATCGTTTTAAAACGATTAAAAAAGCCTATAATTATTCACTTTTCAAAAATATTATTTCTCCTAAATTAGGAGATGAAGTCGATGTATATGTCGATGGGGTGCTTATGTTTAGTGGTAAGATGATGCTTTCCACTGTTGCTAATGCAAAATATTACGGTGGAGGATTTAAATGTGCTCCTCATGCCCATTATCAAGATGGATTAGCAGATATTTTGGTAGTAAAAAAAGTATCTATATTTACTTTTGCTAGATTGGTAAAGTATTATAAGAAAGGGTTGCATTTAGATAATGAACGATTTCATAAACTTTTGACATATCGTCGTGGTCAAATCGTTGATATAGTTGCAAAAAAAGCTTTAGTTGGATGTTTAGATGGCGAAACTAGAATTGGTAAAAGTTTTAGAGTCAAAATTCATAAAGATAAAATAAAATTTATTATTCCAGCATAAATCTGATAAATGGTTTATGCTTTTTTTGTTATATTTTTTACTATTTATTCATACATTAAAGTGGTGATAATTTTGAAAAAAGTATTAAAAAAAAGTTTAATTATAGTTACAATGCTTATAACTTTTACATATACAATGAGCAATTACGTAAAAGCTGAAGATACTCTTATAAAATCAGCAAAAAGTGCAATAGCTATTGAAGTTGAAACGGGGGATGTCTTATATGATTATAATGCAGACGAAGTAAGAGAACCAGCTAGTACAACCAAAGTTATGACAATTAAGTTAATTATGGATGCCCTTCGTGATGGAAAAATAAAACATGATCAATTGATAACAACTTCTGATTATGCAGCATCAATGGGTGGGAGCCAAATATATCTTGCACCAAAAGAACAAATGACGGTTGATGATTTATTGAAGGCTGTCATTATTGCATCCGCAAACGATGCGGCAGTAGCACTTGCTGAGGCAGTTTCGGGGACAGAAGAATTATTCGTTCAGAAAATGAATGAAGAAGCCAAACGATTAGGTATGAAGAATACACAATATTTAAATGCAACAGGTTTACATGAAGAAGGACATGTAACTACCGCAAACGATCTTTCAATTATTGCGAGGGAACTTATTTTAAATTATGAGGATGAAATCATACCATTAACTTCAACTTATGAAGATTATTTGCGAAAAGAAACAACAAAACCTTTTTGGTTAGTCAATACCAACAAATTAATCAAAAGTGGAAATGGTATAGATGGACTTAAAACAGGATGGACCAACCAAGCTGGGTATTGTTTAGTGGCCACCAAAAAAGCAAATGGAATGAGAATTATTACAGTAGTAATGGGAGCTCCAACTGTGGAAGGTCGAAATGCTGATACGGTGAATTTATTGAATTATGTTTTTGCTAATTTTGAGAAACAATTAATTAGCCCTAAAGGTTCAATTGTGAAAACAGAAGAAAATATTTTAATGAATCCATCAGTTTATAATATTGTTCTTTCACAAGATATTGCTAGAATGATTGAAAAAAAATCCGAAGGTGGAATTCTTACTTATGAAATTAGAATTGATAAAGACAAAATTCAAGATAGTGATGGCAAAATAATAGGAAAATTATATGTTTATATAGATAATAAACTTTACAAAACTGTAGATTTAGAATTAAAAGAAAAGGTAAAGAAAAGTAATTTTTTAGAATTATTAGGTAGTATTTTTTCCAATATTTTATAACTAACAAAAACAGAGTTGATTATACAAAAAACTCTGTTTTTATTAGTTTTAAGGCAAAATAATACACGCATATATAGAAAAATTTTGTCTAATTCATATTTTGGTATGAATTAATTTTGAATAATAAATAAAATTATGTTACAATTCTAAAGGGGGGGATGAAAATGGCTGTTAATATACAAATGTCAATTAGAAAAAATATGTTATTTGTGAGATTAAAAGGAGAATTAGATCAAGCAGTAACCGAAAAATTAAAGATTAGAATTAGTGAATTAATTGATAAATATGAAATTAAATATTTAATATTTAATTTTGAAAAATTAAATTTTATGGATAGTAGTGGGGTTGGATTTATTATTGGTAGATATTCCCAAGTTAAAAAAAGAAATGGTAAAATTATTGTTTGTTCAATGAATCGTTTAATTGAACGAATTTTTAATTTATCAGGATTGAAAAAAATATGTGGTGTTGCCACAAATGAAAATGAAGCAGAGAAAATGGTGGAGGTAGCTTAATGTATAATGAAATCAAAACGACATTTTTAGCAAAGGTAGATAATGTAATGTTGGCCAGAACAGTAGGAGTAGGTTTTCTGGTCAGCCTTGATTTACCACTTAATTTTTTAAATGAAGTAAAAACGGTCATTTCCGAAGCTGTTACGAATGCTATTGTTCATGGATGTTTATCAAATGAACATAAACATGTTCAATTAAACTTATCCTATGATGCAGTTAACATTTATATTGAAGTAATTGATCATGGAGTTGGAATTGAAGATATTGATAAAGCAAGAGAACCACTTTTTTCAACTAAACTTGAAGAAGAAAGAGCAGGACTTGGTTTTACCATAATGGAGGTATTCACAGATAAATTAGAAGTAAAATCAAAACCCAATGAAGGAACTAAAGTTTTGATGGTGAAAAAGTATCATGAACAAGTGGAATTATCATAATTATGAATATGCTATCAATGAGAATATGTATTTAGTATATTTACTTGTCGCAAAATTTAAAGTTTCTTATCAAGTAAGAGATGATTTATTACAAGCTGGGTTTCGTGGTCTAATAAAAGCAATTAGGGTTTTTGATCTTCAAAAAGGATGTCAATTTTCTAAATTTGCTATACCAATTATTTTGGAATCGATAAAAATAAGGTTGAGAAGTATAGAAATAAATGAAGATGAAGTAGTCAATCTCGTTACATCTTGTATTAGTGCCAAATAAAAGAAGTGAAATTAAATTTTCACTTTTTTTGTATATATTGGAAAAAAATACTAATAATAAAAACATGAAAGGAAGTATTGAAATGGAAAAACGTATTTTTAAAAAAGTATTAGATGAAAAAAAGATTAAAAGACCAATTTTATTAAATGCTGTAAAAGCTTTTTTAGTTGGTGGTACCATTTGTCTCATAGCTCAAGGTATCTTATGGTTATTTAAGGATATAATTGGGATTGAAAAGGATAAATCGACTAGTTTGATGTATATTGTCATCGTAGGAGTTACTGCTATTTTAACAGGGCTTGGTATTTTTGATCGCATTGGTCAATTTTCGGGTGCAGGAACTATCATACCAATTACAGGATTTTCAAATTCAATGACATCTGCTGCTTTAGAAAGCAAGAGTGAAGGTATTATTTTAGGTATTATGTCAAATATGTTTAAACTTGCAGGAGCCGTAATTGTTGCTGGAGTAGTTAGTGCCTTTGTTATAGGAACAATTATTTTTTTATTTAGGTGATAACATGATAGCAAGAGGAAAAAGTAGTGTGGAATTTAGCAAGGTATTTTTAAGATCATCTGCTGCGATTTCAGGACCCAAAGAAAAAAAAGGTCCACTTGGCGAATTTTTTGATTATAGTTATGATGATCCTTATTGTAGAACAGAAAATTGGGAACAAGCAGAAATTCAGTTACAAAAAGATGCAATGCAATTGGCTTTAAAAAAAATAGGACTTGAATTTACAGATATTAGAGTAGTAGTTGGAGGTGATTTAAATAATCAATTGGCCATTACTAATTATGCTCTAAGAGATTTTGATGTACCATATTTGGGGGTATATAGTGCTTGTTCAACATGTACTCAATCTATTGCACTTGCATCAATGCTTGTAGATAGCGGATATGGAGAAAATATTTTAACTATTACTTCAAGTCACAATTCAACTAGTGAAAGACAGTTTAGATATCCAACTGAATATGGTGGTCAAAAACCCAATTCAATGACGTCTACAGCGACTGGAGCTGGTGCTGCCATCATTTCAAATATTCCCTCAGCAATCAAAATTACAAGGGCAACAATAGGCAAAATAGTAGATCCAAATCTTTCGGATACACAAGATATGGGACGAACAATGGCTCCTGCTGCAGCAATGACGTTAAAACAACATTTAGAAGATTTTCAAATTGAATTAGATGAATATGATTTAATCTTGACTGGTGATTTATCAAAGTATGGTTCTGAGGTCTTTATAGAGATTATGAAAGAATTTTCTTATACTATAGGTGGAAATTACGATGATGCAGGAAAAATGCTATATGATATTAAAAATCAAGAAGTATTTGCAGGAGGAAGTGGATGTGGATGTATTAGCTTAGTTGCAATGGGTTATGTTGTCGATTGTTTGAAAAAAGGAATATACAATAAAGTTTTATTAATAGCAACAGGAGCGTTAATGAATCCAATTATGGTTGCGCAAAATGAAACGATTCCCGCAATTGCTCATGCTGTTGTTTTAGAAAGGAGTAATTTATGATTTTTTTATATGCTTTTTTGGTTGGCGGGATAATTTGTCTGTTGGCACAATTATGTATGGATTTATTTAAATTATTACCTGCACATATTGTTGTTATATTTGTAACATTAGGTTCTATTTTTGAAGCATTTCATTTATATGATAAACTTATTGCATTTGCGGGTGCAGGTGCTTTAATGCCAATATCTAGTTTTGGTCATTCATTAACACATGCTGCAGTTGAAGCAGCAGTTCAATCTGATTATTTAGGTCTATTTACAGGAATTTTTGATTTGACATCAAGTGGTATTGCTGCGGCTATTTTCTTTTCTTTTGTAATTGCGTTAGTATGTAGGCCACGAGGTTAAGATGAATTCTTATGTTGAAAAACTCAAAAAGGATTTGTCTTACAAAGAATCGTTTGATGTTACTTTCAGAGAAATTCGAACAAAATATCATCATTATACAATTATTTTTTTAAATTTTTTAATAAAAAGTGAAGGTATAATTAATATAATATATTCTTTAGATCATTTTTCCTCATATGAGGGAGTGGAACAGATATCTAAAATTATCTTAAATGAAAGTACAACCACTGAGAACAATTATTATTTAATATATGATGCTATTTTAAGTGGGAATGTAGCCATTTTTGTTGATGATGATACAAATGCTATTTTAAGTGAAGTCAGAAATTATCCAACCAGAGGTATTGAAGAACCAGATGGTGAAAAAGTGGTTAGGGGTAGCCGTGATGGATTTACTGAAAATATTGCGACTAATATAGGTCTTATAAGGCGAAGAGTAAAAAGTGGCAAACTTAAGACAATTAAATATACAATTGGAAAAATTAGCAAAACAAACGTTGCATTGGTTTATATTGAAGGGTATGTTCAACCCAAATATTTAGAACAAATAAAAAAACGTCTTGATGATGTTGAAGTAGAAGAATTGACGATGAGTGATAAAGCTTTAGAAGAATTATTGATTAAAAATGTTTATACGCCATATCCACTTGTAAAGTATACAGAACGGCCAGATACTTTTGCCTCACACTTATATCAAGGAATGTTTGGAATCATTGTAGATACATCACCTAGTGCCATTCTTGGACCGATTTCTATCTTTGATCATATGCAACATGCCGAAGAATTTAGACAAACACTGATTTCTGGTTCATATTTGCGTTTTATTCGATTTATAGGAATCATTTTATCATTTCTTGCTGTACCTATTTGGTTTACTATGTTGCAATATGAATCATTACATTTCAGTTATTTAGGTAAAATATTTGATGTTGAAAACAATCATTTGGCTATTTTTATTCAGCTTTTAATCATGGAATTAGGCATAGAGTTTATTAGAATGGCCTCTATTCATACACCCGATGCTTTATCGACTTCAATGGGAATTATTGCGGGCGTTATTGTTGGTGAAATGGCAATCAACATGAATATTTTATCAGAACAAATCGTTTTGCTTGGAGCAATTAGTGCGATTGGTTCATACATAACGCCAAGTTATGAGTTAAGTCTTGCTAATAAAATTGCCAAATTAATTATTATTTTTGTTGTCTTTTGCTTTGGTGTTTACGGCTTAATTTTTAGTTTAATCGCATTATTGATTTATTTATCTTTTTTAAAAAGTTTTGGTAGACCATATCTGTATCCGTTAATCCCATTCAATTTTAAAGCTTTGTTAAATCAACTTTTCAGAAAACCTTATAAAAAAAGGAAACATCAATAATATCTAAATACGAAACCCTTGCAAGAAATCCTTTTTTTTAGTATAATAGTATATAATAAGGAGGATATTATGGCAAATATTAAAGTTTTTGCACTGGGCGGATTAGGTGAAAATGGCAAAAATATGTATATTGTTGAAGTAGATGAACACATTTTCATTTTAGATGCTGGTTTGAAGTATCCCGATATTGATATGTATGGAGTTGATGCAGTAATTGCGGATATGACTTATTTAGTGGAAAATAAAGATCGCATTGAAGGAGTATTTGTTTCTCATGGCCATGAGGATCACATAAATGCCTTGCCTTATTTATTGAAACAAATTCCTACTAGAATTTACGGAACGCATTTTACAATCAGTTTAATTGAAAATTTACTTTCTGATAACAAGATGAACATTAAACATTTTAAGTTGTTTAGAATCAATGAAAATAAAGTTTTAGGTTTTGGCGATGTTAGTGTCTCTTTTTTCAATACGAGTCATAGTATTCCTGAATCAGTTGGTATTGCTATTCATACTAAAGATGGTTCAATTGTATATTGTACGGATTTTAATTTTGGACCTACGAATTATGGAAAGTATCAAACATCATTTGATAAAATTATTGATCTCAGTAAGAAAAAAGTTTTGGCATTGCTTACAGAAAGTATTGGTTCTGGAGCAATTGATCGAATTAAAAACGATTCTCTTTTGGAACATAGTTATAAAAATATTTTGCTCAATATGAAGGGAAGAATTATTATTTCCGCATATTCTTCAGATTTAAGTAGAATTCAAAAAGTTGTGAATCTGTCAATTGAAATGGGGAAAAAGATTGCAATGATTGGTAGAAAATCAGAAAAAATTGTTGATGTTGCGATTACCTCTAATTATTTAGCAATTCCAGCAGATAAATTTGTACGATTAGAACCAATGACAGATGAAAAGTTACAAAATTTAGATAACGATTTGGTTGTTATTGTTACAGGTGTTCGCAATGAACCCTATAGTCTTTTGGTAAGAATGGCTTTAGGAGAAGATAAATTTATTAAACTAATGCCAACTGACACCGTTATCATGATGTGTCCTCCTGTACCGGGCACTGAAAAATATGCAATCAATTCCCTAAACACGCTTTATCGTTATGATACTAACATTGTAATTTTTGATAAAAAAATTTTACGTAGTTCTCATGCTAATAAAGAAGATTTAAAATTACTATATTCAATGTTAAAACCTGCCTATATTATTCCCATTAAAGGTGAATATCGTCATATGTATGAACAATATCTAGTGGCTAAGGATGCTGGATATAAGGATGAACAAATTATTTTATTGGAAAATGGTGAAATTATTCATTTTATTCATGGTGAAAAAGGCAATCGGGATAAAGTTTATACGGGTGATATTTTTGTTGATGGTTCACTTCTAGGAAATGTCAATGAGGAAATTATTCATGATCGTGAAATACTAGCAGAAGAAGGGGTCATTATTTTGACAGTCAATTATGATAGTAGGCTTCGTAAAGTCATTTCTGTTCTGAGTTCAATTACAAAAGGTTTTTCATACAAGTTAGACTACAATGAACTGGATAAAAAGATAGCGGAACTTTTGACTAGAATGGTGAACAATAGTTTAGTGAAAAAGCGCTTTTCTACCGAAGAAACAAGTAAGATTGCTGAAGAAGAAGTAGCAAAACTTGTAATGCGGCTTACAAAACATCGACCGGTAGTCATTTGTACTTTAATTGATGTGAATAAATAGTTCTAAAATAAAAATCATTTCATAGATTTATATGAGGTGATTTTTTTGTATATTATGGGAAATAATTATTCTTTAATGTGGATTGAAAAATCTAAAACAGATGAGAAATTTTTAGAATATTCGTACCAATATCAAAAAAAATACCCATTCATTTGGAATTATCTTGTAAAAAAAATAATATGTAATCCAGAGATTAGTTATTTTCGTGATACAACGGGAATTATTCATATTAATTTAATTGATTATAAAAAATTACAGAATTTTTTTGAAATATTGAAAGGCTATCTAAATATTGGTGTAATTGAAAAAGTGATATATAAAAAAGAATTTATTATTATTCATTTCAATAAAACTTTTCATATGGAATATTTTACAAATGTGAGTTTTTTATTATCAATCAATTTATACTTTTTTTTACTAAATAAATACGATAATATTTTTAAGATCTACTATGGCGCAATATTATCATATGAAAATGAAAGGAAATTAATTGAAATTGTTATTGAATATAAAAATAAATATTATCTATTTGATGGTAGTATGGATTTAACTTATAAAGTCGATGATGATATGGTTAAAATCTATTTATGTGATTTTCCTCACCCTAAATTTAGGGGTGATAGTAGCGTAAAAATTTTTAAACTTGTTAATAGCGATACAGAATACGATGAGCAAATAAAAAAAATAGTTATGGTTTAGTCCATAACTATTTTTTATGCAATTTTAATTAATTCTTTAATCATGCATCCATCTTCTAATTCTAGATCACCACTATATTCTAGACTATCTACTACACAATTTTTGGATAATTTAACATGGTGAGCACATAATTTTTTGCAATTAAGGAGTTCAGCTTCAATGGTAGTGCATTCAATTTCATTAATATTAATTCTTTTTTTTCTGATGCCTAATGTAAAAGGTTTAGTAATGATAACTTTGGTGGCATGGATTTCATTAATATCAATTACACAACTTTTGATATCAACATTTTCCGCGCATAATTCTTCTTTAATTGTTATTGTTCCATTGGCTTTAAAGTTCTCACATGTTATATTACCATAACTATTTATTGTACCTGTAATTTTAATATTTTCTCCTTTGCAATTGCCAAGAATATTCATATCTCCACATATTGAAATAATAGGAGAATTCACATCTCCTTTAATATCTAATTTTCCTGTCATATCAATAGAATTAGCAGTTAAGTGATTTTCAATGAAGGTATCACCTGTATATTTCAAAGAACCTGTGGCCAATTGTCCATGAATTTTAGCTGTTCCAGTTCCGTAAAAATCTTTGCAAATGGCACTTTCAAAAATTTCACCATAACCATTGATAACAATTTTGTTAAAATTTCCACCATTTGCTTTCCCGTATCCAGCAATTTTTAAATCTTCCATATTTTTCCTCCTAATTTTTATAAGATGCTTTTTTGATAATTTCTAAAAGTTCTTGTTCAAGATCTTTTAGATTATAAAATTTGATTTCTAGTTCATTGTCTGATGCGATGAGTGAATCATTGTAGAAGATGATATATCCTTCACGTTTTTTAGAAACTAAGGCCATTTTAGCATTGGCAAAATCAAAATTTTTAAAATCACTGAGCGTTAAATCAAATTTTATTTTATAAAAATATTTATCAATATCTTGTCTTGCTTTGGATAAAGCATATAAAATCACTGCTTCGTTTACGTTTAAGTCTGTGGTTTTATCGACAAGTTTTTTTATTATTTTTTCATCAAAACAATTGAGTTCTTTTAGTTTTTGAATCGAAAAAACAATATCGCTAGGTTTAGGATTTAAAATATTTTTAATATCATCAATTGAAAATTCGTCTTTCAAATCCAAAATTTTATTAATTCTTGGAATAATTAAATCTTCATCAAAAAAAGTTTCTTGACCTGTTTGTGTACTGGTTTTTACAAACCATTCTTCTGGAATTAATCCCTCGCGTTTCCATCGATATAATTGACCATATGAGATATTCGTTTGAATTAATAGATCTTTTTTTGAAATCATATTGCTCCTTTCTGTAACATTGTTACGCAAAAATATTTTATCATAACAATGTTACATTGTCAATGTATTTGATATAAATTTATTCTAATTAGTTAATCACTTTATATTTTTCTAATTTTTTGGTATAATATATTTGAAAGAATGGTGATGAAATGGCATTTCAAATAATCTTGCAATTTGACAATATTGAACTTGAAAAAAAATTTTTGGGACCAAATAACCGATATCTTGAATTAATATCTGATGAATTAAAAATTAAATTAAATCATATTAGCGGTGCTATCACAATAGATGAAGTTATATTGAGAGAAAATTTGGAATTATATACGAAAACGAAAAGAATTTTAGGAACAATTCTTTGGCTTTTAAAGATTGGTATTGATCTTGAAGAAAGGGATATCATTCATATCATTATGCTTTTTATGGATGGCAATAATGATGATGTGATTGAGGATAGAATAAAGGGTTTTTACCAAAATAAAAAAATTATTTTAAATACTTTTGAAAGCAAACAAATTATTGTTAAAACATTAGCACAAAAACGATATCTTGAAGCATTAGAGTCGGCTAACATTATTTTTGTGACAGGACCTGCAGGGACAGGTAAAACGTATTTAGCAGTTGCATATGCCGTAAGTTGCCTAAAGAAGAATATAATAAAGAAAATTATTATTACAAGACCAGCGGTTGAAGCTGGTGAAAAATTGGGTTTTTTACCTGGTGATTTAAAAGAAAAAGTTGATCCTTATCTTATTCCTATTTATGATGCTTTATATGAATTTATGGGAAAAGAAACAATTGATAAATTCATTGAAAAAGGTGTTATTGAAATTGCTCCATTAGCCTATATGCGAGGAAGAACTTTAGATAATGCTTTTATAATTTTAGATGAGGCTCAAAATACAACAAGCAATCAAATGAAAATGTTTATAACAAGGTTGGGATTTCACTCAAAAATGGTTATTACAGGAGATATTACTCAAGTGGATTTGCCAAGCCATACCCAAAGTGGTTTATTGGAATCAACTGAAATTTTACAACATATTGATGGTATTCAACATATTCATTTTACAAAACATGATGTAATGAGACATCCATTGGTTTCAAAAATTATTGAACGATATGAGGAAATATATGATAAAAAGCAATATAATAGATGATGATAGTCATTTTGGTTTTGACTTAAAAAAACTTGCAAGAAAAATTTTAAAAAAAACTTCTAAACTTCTTAAGGTAAAGACGAAACACAAGATAAGTTATATCTTTGTTGATTTAGAAAAGATTCAACAAATTAATCAAACATATCGTCATATTGATCGGCCAACTGATGTAATTTCCTTTGCTTATGTTGATGTTGAAGACAATAAAAAGTTGCCATATGAACTTGGTGATGTCTTTATATGCAAAGAAAAAATCGTTGAACAAGCAAAAGAATATGGGCACTCTTTTTTAAGAGAATGTGCATTTTTAATGACACATGGAGTTTTGCATCTTTTAGGATATGATCATCAAGAAAAAAAAGAAGAAGAAAGAATGATTGCTTTACAAAATCAAATTTTAAATGAATTACACATCACAAGATAGGATGTATTTTAATAGTAAGTAAAAAGGAAAATGGTATGAAAATAGAAGAAAAATATGAATTGGTACTAAAGGCATATCAAAATGCTTATGCAAAATATTCTAAATTTAAAGTAGGAGCTTTGGTTATTGTAAAAAATGGTGTTTTTTTTCTTGGCAGTAATATTGAAAATGCCTCCTATGGTCTTTCTAATTGCGCAGAAAGAAGTGCACTTTTTGCAACATATTCAAATGGTTTTCAAAAAGATGATATTGAAGAACTTGTTTTAATCGGCAAAAGCAATGATTTTTTATATCCTTGTGGTGCTTGTCGTCAAGTTATTTGTGAATTAATGAATTTAGATGCTAAAGTTACACTGTTTAGATTGGATAAGAAATACAAAGAGATAAAAGTAAGGGATTTGATGCCATTTATTTTTGATGAGAGTGAATTGCATGCCAAATAAACAGTTTAAATCAGGTTTTGTATGTATTATAGGTAGACCCAATGTGGGAAAAAGTACACTTTTAAATCAAATATTGAAACAAAAAGTTGTCATTGTTTCACCAAAAGCACAAACTACTCGCAATAAAATTCAAGGTATTTATACAACCGATGAGGAACAAATCATTTTTATAGATACTCCTGGCATCCACAAAGCTAAAAATGAATTAGGGATAGCTATGAATGAATTTGCTTTTAGTTCTTTATCTGGTGCTGATTTAATTGTATATGTAATTGACGCTACAACTCCAATTGGAAGTGGCGATGAATTTATTATTGAAGCGCTACAAAAAGTAAAAATACCAATTTTTTTAGTTGCAAATAAAGTTGATTTAGTAGATGATACCAATAAAATAGTTGAAAACATAAATAGTTATAAAATGAAAGGTAATTTTACTAGTGGTATTACAATCAGTGCAACAAATCATTTTAATATTGATCAACTTTTGGATATGATTAAGGAAAAACTACCAGTTGGTCCGATGTATTATCCTAAAGACCAATTATTAGATCAGCCAGAAAGATTTGTTGTGCTAGAAATGATTAGAGAAAAAGTATTATTAAATACAAAAGATGAAGTACCACATAGTGTAGCTATAACGATTGAGCGCTTTAAGGAACGAAATCATTTGGTTGAAATTATGGCGACAATTATTGTAGAAAGGGATTCTCAAAAGAAAATTATCATCGGTAAAGATGGTTCTATGATTAAAAAAATTGGAACTCAAGCAAGAAGAGACATTGTAAAATTGCTTGGTTGCAAAGTGCATTTAGAATTATTTGTAAAGGTTGAAAAAGATTGGCGTAATAAACGATATCAACTAAAAGAATTTGGCTATATGAATGATTGATAGGTAAATTTGAAAGATTTACCAAAGTATAAAATGGCAAATTTAATTCATCATAAAATTAAGGAGTGATTAAATTGCCTAAAAAAAGTGCAAAACAATATTGGGATAAGTTTGCGACTACGGGTCGCATTGAAGATTATTTAAATTATAAGTTTACCAAAAAGAAAGAGGAAGCTTATGAAGCCAGTGATAAAGAAAAGGGGAATCATCCTAAACTCTAAAGACTATAAGGATAATTTTAAATTATTAACTATTTTGACTATTGACGGACCGATGCATGTTATTTTAAAGGGTGCGAATAAAATGAGTAGTGGTACGAAAAAATATACCATTACACCGCTTGAAGTTGATTTTTTAATATCTCAAGGAAAAACAATATCAACGTTTACAGAAGGCTATATTATCAATAATTATACGAATTTGAAAAATTCATATGATAAAAATATGGTTTCATTAGTGATGATTGAAAAAATATTGGCTTTCTGTGAACATGTTTTTAATTATGAATTATTTTATCATTTTGTAAAAAAAATGTTTGAATTATTGGATACATATGATTTCAATTCAATTATTCTAAATATTTTTGAGATTAAACTTCTATATTTACTAGGGATTGCTCCTAATTTAAATAATTGCAATCGGTGTCAAAAGAAAAAAACAGATTTAATGTTATCTATTACGCTTGGTGGATGTTGTTGTAAAGAATGTTCAAATTTTATTCATTGTGAATTAACTGAAGAGGAAACAAAGATTTTTAAATATTTATATTTGATTAAACTTGAAAAAATTGATAACCAATTTTTATCATTAATTGCAAATACTCAAATTAAATTTGATGATTTTATCGATCAATATTATGAAAAATATATTGATTTTTATTCTTCAGCCAAAAAAGTATTGAAAAAAATATCATAAAGAAAAATAATATATTATCAAATTGCAGATGAATATATTATTTTCTTTTTTATTTTACAATTTGAAAAAAATTTGATAAAATGGTAACAACATTATGATGAAAGGAAATATAATTTTAATCATAATCTGTTTAAGAAAGGAATAATTGATATGAATAAACCAATATATGCACAAATTGTGTTAGAAAGTAAGGAAACAATTAATTTAGAATTATTTTATGATCAAGCACCACTAACAGTTGATCATTTTGTTAAACTTGTTAAGAAGGGGTATTATAAAAGAACTATTTTTCATCGCGTTATTCAAGATTTTATGATTCAAACTGGTGGATATACAATTGATAATCATACATTAAATGAACTACCAGAAACAGAGCCGATTTATGGAGAATTTAGTGAAAATGGTTGGGATAAAAATAATATTTTACATGAACTTGGTGTAATTTCAATGGCTAGAACGCAAGATATGAATTCAGCTACTTCTCAATTTTTTTTATGTAGTGCAACTTGTGAATGGTTAGATCATAAATATGCGGCATTTGGAAAAACTACCGATACGAAAAGCAATGAAATCATTGTTAAAATTAGCAATGTTGAAACGTATGCTCCGCATTATGCTTTTCAAAATTTTCCTGTTGAAAGTGTTATGATTGAAAACATTTATATATCTAGTGAAAAGTTTAAATAGAGGGATAGACGATGGAGAAAGTAAAAATTTATGTATCAATTTTTTTAAAAGGAATCTTAGCAGGTATTTGTATTGCCATAGGTGGTTTTTTGTATATTAAGGCAAGGGAAAGTACAGAATTAATAATTGTACCAGCTTTTTTATTTTCAATTGGTTTAATCTTAATTTGTAATTTTGGTTTTTTCCTATATACTGGAAAAATATGTTATCTTGTTGATAAAATGATTGCTAAAGAGGGCATACAATATGGCATTCAATTGGTTCTCGGTTTAGTTGGCAACTATGTAGGAGCAATTTTTATTGGTTTTGTTTTGAATAAAACTTTGGGTAGTTTTAATATTGTAAAAACAATGGTTGATATAAAATTAGATTATGCATGGTGGAAATTAATAATTTTAGGAATTTTTTGTGGAATGTTCATATATTTTGCGGTAGAAGGATTTGCTAAAGTAAACAATAAAATTGGTAAATATATTATACTTATGTTATGTGTGGCAGGTTTTATAATTTGTGGTTTTGAACATTGTGTAGCAGATATGTTTTATTTTGCACTTGCCGGTGTTTACACAGGAAAAAGTTTAATAGCCATCCTATTTATTATTATTGGCAATAGTATTGGCGGTTTATTTGTTCCTCTAATTAGGAGGGTTTTGTATGAATAATTTTGAATTTATATCACCAACTAAAATTATTTTTGGTAAAGATGAAGAAAATAGAATAGGAGAAATTTTAAAAAAAGAAGGGTATCAAAAAATTTTACTTCATTATGGGCAAAGATCTATTTTTAAAATTGGGTTATATGATAAAGTTGTAAAATCTCTTCAGGATAATAACATATCCTATATAGAATTAGGTGGCGTTGAACCAAATCCTAAAATTGATTTGGTTAGAAAAGGGGTAGAAATTGCTAAAAGAGAAAAAGTGGAATTGGTTTTAGCAGTAGGAGGTGGTTCTGTGATTGATTCAAGTAAGGCAATTGCTTGTGGAGCCTTAACTACTGATGATCCTTGGTGTTTTAATGCTCATGAAAAAATGCCACAAACAACTTTACCTGTAGGTGTGATTCTTACGATTAGTGCAGCAGGGAGTGAATTGAGTAATTCTTGTGTTATTACTAATCCTGAAATTCATGTAAAAAATGGTTTCAATAGTGATTTGATTAGACCAAAATTTGTTATTATGAATCCCACATTGACATTTAGCGTTTCACCTTTTCAAACTGCTTGTGGAATTGTGGATATTTTGATGCATACTTTAGAAAGATATTTTTCAGATGTCGATGACTTAATTTTTACAGATGAAATAGCGCTTGGTCTAATTAAATCGGTTATCATAGCAGGGAAAAGAGTGATGAAAGATCCATATGATTACAATGCAAGAGCCTCATTGATGATTGCTAGCAGTTTTTCTCATAATGGTTTAACGGGTCTTGGTTCTAAGTTATATTTTACTGTTCATAAACTTGAACATATTATCAGTGGAACATATGATCGGGTAGCACATGGAGCAGGTTTATCCATCCTTTTTCTAGCTTGGGCTAGATATACCAAAGAAATTTTTATAGATAAATGGAAAAAACTAGGACATAATGTTTTTGCAATAAAGAGTAATACTGTTGTGGATCAAACCATTGATGCGTTTGAACAATTATTTAGTGAATTAAAAATGCCAATTAGATTGAGTGAAGAAAAAATCTTTAGCGATGCTTTTGCAAACCTAGCAAATATTGCTACTGAAAATAAGACGAAATCTATTATTGGAGTAAAAGAATTAAATTATGATGACATTATGAAGATCTTTACACTTGCAAAATAAATAAAAATTTGTTTATGACAAATATTATTAAATATTAGACAAAATTAGTTTAAATTTTTAGTTCTAATCTCTTGATAAATAAATCATTTTATTATATAATTAATATGATTTATCGGGAGGAATTCAGAAATGCGTATTAATTTTATTTTAAAGTGTACTGAATGTGGCGAAGAAAACTATTTAACGGAAAAAAATAAACGTAATACTCCAGATCGTTTAGAACAAAAAAAATATTGTCCACGTTGCAAAAAAGCAACCATACACAAAGAAAAAACTAAAAAGTAGTAAAAACACTCTAGAAATGCTAGAGTGTTTTTCTTTTTCTACAAAAAAGTCGTAAAATATATGGTTAAATATTATAGAGGGTGAAAATATGGCAAAAGAAAAAACACAAAATGTCGGAACTAAAGAAAATGAACGACTTTTTCATTATGAAATATTAGGAATTATTTTATTAATACTATCTATGTTAGCAATCGCAAAAATGGGGTTAATTGGTAAATATTTAATGCTAACTGTTAAAGTTTTATTTGGTGATTGGTATTTTTTAATTTTTTTATTAATGATATTTTATGCGATAAGATGTATAATAGTACATAGAAGACTGAAAATTAATAATATTAGATATTTAGGAATTTTTATTTCTATTTTATCATTAATATTATTATCACATTTCAGTATGCATCGATATGTAAAAAATTATGAAGGCAATAGTTTAGTAACAACTATCCAGTTATATTTTAATAGTTTTAAAACTGAAAATGCTGAATCAATTGTAGGTGGAGGAATTATAGGGGCAAGTTTATTTTACCTATGTTATTATTTACTTTCAGAAGTAGGAGTTATTTTAATTAGTATTTTATTGTTTTTTTTAGGTATTGTTTTTATTTGTAAAAAAACAATTAAGGATTTTATTAAAATGATGATTGCCTTTTTCAAAAGAGTGTATGCACTTCTTAACAAGACAGGCAAAAAATTAAGAAATAAAATTGATGAATATGATTTATCATATACAAAAAGTAAAGTGAAATTTAAAATTAGTAAAATAAATAACACAGAATATTATAATAGAGAATATGAATTTGCAAAAAGAAATGTTGAAACTATAAAAAAAGTTTTAAATAGTATGAATGTTTTTTATAATGATATTACCTATATTATCTGTCGTAATATTACGGTCTATTTTATTAGTTCTCATTATCATTTTAGTTATGAGGCTTTTGGTCGAAATCTAAAAAATTATATTCATAATTTTCAATTAAAACAAGATGAAAATTCTCAAGAATTGTTGGTTGAAATCAATAATTTGGCACCGACTCCCCTTAGAATTTATGAATTGGAAAAACTTGAAAATAATGAGATTATTTTTGGAATGGATGATAGGAATGAATTCATTAAATTAGAAGGCGAAAATACAAGGTTATTGATTTTTTCTATCAATAAAAAAAGACTACAGACGTATTTTGATACAATTATTGTATCATTAATGCACTATAAATCCAATATTCAATATTACTATATCGATTTACTTGGCAATAGCACACTAGCAACAAGTAATAATATTGATGAATTAGATCATATTTTGATAAGAATCAATGAAAGAATTACAAAATTTAATGAGTTAAAGGTATCTAATATTGATGAATATAATCGAAAAAGTTCTAAAAAAGAAAATTATGAACTTGTTATGATTGCGGGAATAGATAAAATTTTAAATGATAATAAATTATTTGAAAAATTAATGTATATGTTAGAGGTTACAACCACTTATGGATATTTTTATATTTTTCATACATCAGATGAAAGTGTAAAATATACTAATCTATTGAATCTTTTTCAGTACAAAATTTTTTTGGAAAAAGAAAATGAGTATTCTAAAAAATATTTAGGTTATCAAAGATTTGATTTGTTAAATAATGAGGTTGAGGGCTATTTATTATACAAAAGTATCATTTTACGAATGACTCTGTTACAAATGACAGATAATGAAATTGAAAGTTTAAAAAAGTAAGAAAAAAAACCATAATTCATTTATAAATTATGGTTTTTTTGCTTATTTTTTATTTCATTGATTGCTATTTCTTTATATTTTTCAATCAATTCGTAACGCTCTTTTAAGCCAATTTCCATTTTTGAACTATTTTTAGGATGATAATATTTTCGATCTTGGATAGCATCTGGCAAATATTGTTGATAAACCCAAGCATTAGGGTAATCATGTGGATAAAGATAAGCGTTTTGGGTCGGATCAAAAGAATAATTATTTTTTAAATGAATCGGTAACGTTCCGCTTTTTCCATTATGAATATCGTCTAGAGCACTATGAATAGCAAGGTAAGCGGAGTTTGATTTAGGTGACAGAGCCATTTCAATTACAATAACGCTTAAAGGCAGCATAGCCTCTGGATTTCCTAATTCTCTTGCGGCATCAACAGCCGCCTTGACTCTTGGCCCTATTGTCGGATTGGCAAGACCTATATCCTCATAAGCAATTGCAAGAAGTCGTCTAGCTAGACTAGTGAGATCATCAGCTAGGATTAATTTAGCCAAATAATGTAGGGAAGCATCGACATCACTACCACGAATAGATTTTTGCAAGCCACTTAGCGTATCAAAATAACTATCACCATTTGCATCAATAGAAATATTTGGCCTTTGAATATAACTTTTGGCAAGTTCTAAAGTAATATGATTTTGATTAGAAGTGAAGGCAATTGTTTCAAAATTGTTGATAAGCGTTCGTATTTCAAAATTAGCAGTATTAATTATATAATGATAAGCCTCCTCATCAATTTTTAAAGGGTGATCAAGGTAAGTTTCAGCTCTTTTTACTACTTTCAACAAGTCCTCATAGGTTAAATCATTCAGCTTATAAATATGGCATCGGCTTCTAATTGCGGGATTGACAGAATGATAGGGACTAACTGTTGTTAATCCAATTAAAAGAATTGTACCATCTTCAACAAAGGGTAACAAATAATCTTGAATGTCTTTTTTCATACGATGTATTTCATCAACGATGATAATTGCCTTATCCAAAAATCTAGCTTCATTCATAATTTGTTTTAAGATATCTTTGTTATCAGTAGAGGCATTGAATTTGAAGGATTTAATATTAGACATTTCACAAGTAGCAAGTGCTATAGTAGTTTTTCCACAACCAGGATTGCCATATAAAATGAAAGAAAATAAATGATTTGTAAGAATCATTTTTCTAATAATTCCATTTTCACCAACTAAATGATCTTGACCTACAATGTCATCAAAATGATGGGGTCGCATTAAATATGCAAGTGGTTTCATTTATAAACCTCCTTTTTAAATATTTTATCATATTAAAGAAAAAAATACATAAAAAAAGAAAATAAATTACTTTATTAAAGTTTAAAAAAATGGTATAATAATAAAGAAACAAAATTGGATAGGATAGATTATGAAAGATAAAAGTTTTTTAATTTTAAAAGATAATCGGATAATAAGAAGTATTCTCTTACTTTCTTTACCAATTATGATTAGTAATATTTTGAAATCCTTGCATGATATAGTCGATATGTATTTTATAAGCAATATTAATGATAAGGTAGAAATAGTTGAAGCTCAAGTTTCTGCTATTACAGTTACAGGACCCATTATGCAAATATGTCAAGCTTTAGCGTTAGGACTTATGATTGCAGGGACAGCTATCATGAGTCAATACCTTGGTGCAAATCAGACAGAAAAAGCAAAAAAAGTAAGCGGACAATTGCTTATATTATCTGTTCTTATCGGAATTATTTTTAACTTGTTGTTATTTTTAATGGCACCACTTATTTTACAATGGATGGGTGCTGACACAAGTAGCAATCTGTATAAATATTCGGTTTATTATGTACAATATCGGTCTTTTGAACAAGTTGGTCTGTTTGTTATTTATGCGTTTCAAGCTAGTCGTCAGTCAACTGGCGATACAATCACACCAGTTATTTTAAATGCCATATCGATATTATTAAATATTATTTTAACATGGATGTTTATCAATGTATTTGGGATGGATATTAGAGGTGCAGCCTTAGCTACTGTGATTGCAAATATGATTGTTATTCCTATTTGTTTCATATTAATGGTTAAGAAAAAGAAGAATACGCTAAATTTAGAATGGAAGGATCTTCAATTTCATCTTAAATATATTAAAACATTATTTATAGTGGGCATGCCAGCAGCTATTTCTCAAGCGTTTACTTCACTTGGTTTTTTGCTTATCAATAGTTTAGTGATGGCCTTTGATGGTTATGTTATTAATGCTATAGGTGTTGGTAATCGGATTAACTCTTTATTGCTTTTTCCCGCAATGTCAGTAGGAACTGTTCTTGCAACCTTTATCGGTCAAAATATTGGTGCTAATCAGATTTCAAGAGCCAAGAAAAGCTTGTGGTTTTCAATGTTGATTACGATCATGATAACCGTAATTGGAGCATGCATTTTACTATTTTTACGAAGACCACTTGTAAATATTTTTATAAATGAAGTGGATAATCCCCAAGCTTTTAATATGTGTGTGTATTATTTATATTTTTTGTTGTTAGTTTTGCCATTGATGGGAATTTTTCAAATATGGACAGGATGTTTTCAAGGAGCAGGTAGAACAGGGTTAAGTTTATTATTAGCAACAATGAGGCTTTGGGTGTTACGATTACCATTTATCTGGTTTTTAATGAATATTATTAAAATAGGACCACCAAGTGTATGGTATGCGATGGTTATTAGCAATTTTGGTGCTGCTATTCTTGGTACTTTTTTATATAAATTTATAGATTTTAAACCTAGAATTTCTAAAATGAATAAAAAAATAATTCAAAAATTTAACGAATAAAAATGCAAAGGAAGAAAATATGTCTAAAAACAATATAGTATTATTTGAACCAGAAATACCACAAAATACTGGTAATATTATGAGAACTTGTGCAGGTACAGATACTTATTTACATTTGATTAAGCCACTGGGATTTAAAATTGATGATGCTAGTTTAAAAAGAGCAGCTGTTAATTATTTGCCCAATGTTCATTTTAAAGTATATGAAAATTGGGAAGAGTTTATTAGCCAAAATAATGGAAAAATGTATTTTTTTACTAGGTATGGTCTACATACTCCACATGAATTAAAATTGGATAATCCAAATGAAAAGTATTATTTTATTATTGGTAAGGAATCAACAGGTATTCCAAAAGAAATCTTAAAACAACATTTAGATAGTTGTATAAGATTACCAATTAATGATAAAATTAGATCGTTGAATATCAGCAATGTGGCGGCAATCGCAATTTTTGAAGCATTAAGACAACAAAATTATAATGATTTATCACAATTTGAACCAGAAACTTTAAAAGGTAAAGATTGGCTTTTAAAGTAAGCATAATGATAAATTCTTTACACAAACTATAATAGGAAGTGATAAGATGAATAAAAAGATTACAAAACCAGTTCACTCTGTGATTGAACATGATGAATACTTCTATCGTCATCCAGAGATGTATCGGACGAATTTAGATGATGAATTATCCGATGCGGATGAATTTGATCCAAATGATGATAATGAAAAAAATGTATAGCACAACTTTCATATGCTATACATTTTTTAGTTAAGTAAAAATAATTTAATTGCCTTAATTGAGCAATTGTGGTATAATATTATGAAGGAGTGATAAAATGAGAAAAAGAATCCAAATTGTTTTATTTATAAGTATCTTTACAATTTGTTTGTTTATAAGTGGATGTGTTCATCGAGTAAAAATTCCGATTGGCGAAAGACCAACCGAAAAGTTTACTGTGGTTGAGTATATAAAAGATGATGCCATTTTTCAGGCTGCTTCTAGTTTGAAAATTTCGGGAAAATCTAATTCTGGTGTAGTAATTGTTGCAACATTATATGATTCAAAAAATTTAATTGTCAATCAAGTTTATTGTAATACTGATAATAATGGCAATTGGGATCTTAATTTAGCCACTCCCGATGCTAGTATGAAATCATATACTCTAAAAATATATGATTCTGCCGAAGTATATCATGAAACATTTACAAATATTAGATTTGGAGAGGTTTGGATGATTATTGGTGATGAATTTAAAAATATTGAACTACCTCAAAAAGATGAGAATACAGAAGAACAAGAAACGATATCTTTTCTAGATACTTCAATTGATTATTCTTTGATGTTTTATCAAAATAATGAATGGCTTCCTGCTCAATTTGAATTATCTAATTTTGGTTATCAATTGATTAATCAAATAAAAAGTACGTTTAATAGTTGGAATCGTCATCCTATTGCCGTTGTTTTTGCGACTAGCAGTGATACTCATATTTACCAATGGCTAAGTAGAGAAATGATTGAATCTAGAAAGGTAATTAAAGATTATTTGGTAAGTGTAGGATTATATACCGATTCTGATGATTTAGTGGAGCATGGTATGTCATATTTATTTGAAAAATATCTCAATAGTTTAAAAGGGATGAGTTATGCCAATATCATCATTAATCAAGGTCTTGCAGATTTGGAAGATGCTAATCAGGAAAACCATTATACAAAAAAGAATTTTTTAAATGTGTACAGTCAAATGCTTTATACTTTCTTATCCGAATTAGATGCAAAATTATTAATTGAAAATAAAATTTTTTATATTCAAGAAGGTACAAATAAGGTGGAAGACTCAAACATTTTGAGAAAAATTCAAAGTAGTACGTGTAATTATTATAATAAATGTGAGATTATACCTACTTATGATTTGGCTTTAATTTATGATAAAATAAATGATACATATTTAGAACCAGATGAAATAGATTTAGATAATATTAATGAATTAGATATTTTAGGAATGGATTATTTAAGACTCAGTAGACGGATTTATCAATTTAGTATAAATAGTTATAGTGCACCAACTTTAAAAAATACGGTGAAAGAGTATGATGAAAGTGGTAATGTGGTAAGAATAAAACTTATATTTGAAAATGTTAATATTTTCGATAACTATGAACAAATAAATGGACTTAAATTTTATGATTTAGAAGGGAATGAAGTTGATCTTGAGTATACCATTGACCACAATGAAATAATTGTTAATCTTTTAAAAATAGAAAAGGCAGATGAAGAATCTGATCGTTTAATAGATGAAATTAAAACGACTTTAGAGGAAAATAAATATATAGAATTATCAAAAATTTGTTATGCACAAGAAAGTTTTATTTATGGAAATAATTTGAGTGCGGATAAAATTGGTGTAATTCCTTTTGAGGTTATTTTGATAAATAAATAAAGATAGAGGTATAAAGATGAAAAGGCATAATGCAAGAATTTTAACAGTATTAGCGTTATATAATATGGATTTTAATAATTATAATGATGAAGATAGCATAAAATGTTTTGAAGATATTAAAAATTTAGAAAGGGAATATGAATATCAAGTTGAAATTGATTATCAATATAGTGAAAAACTTTTCTTGGGAATCATGAAACATCTAGATGAAATAGATGCTACTATCACTAATTCCTTAGTGAATTATACAATTGATAGATTATCATATGTTGATCGAGCGATTATCAGAAATGCAATATATGAAATGAAATATGAAATGCTTCCAAAAAATATTGTGATTGATGAAGCATTACTAATTACTAGAGAATATAGTAATTTAGAAAATGATGCCCAAGTAAAATTTAATAACCGATTACTTGATAACATTGCTAAGAATATTTATGACTAACGAACGTTTTTTATCAGTTAGTGATATCAATAAATATATTAATTTTAAATTTGAACAAGATGAAAATCTCCAAGAAGTTTATATACAAGCGGAGATTTCAAATTTCAAATTTTCTGGCAAACATTGCTATTTTTCATTAAAGGATGCTTTTTCAGAACTTTCAGCAATGTACTTTTATCCTAACAATTTAGATTTAAAATTTAAGCCTATTGATGGAATGAGCGTGCAAGTGGTTGGAAAGATTCAAGTTTATCAAAAGAAAGGTACTTATGCGATTATTGTAAGAAAAATGGTGGAAGCAGGAATTGGTCTTTTATATCAAGAATATCTTGAATTAAAGGATAAACTTCAAAAAGAAGGTTTGTTTGAGGAGAGTAAAAAACTTCCACTTCCGGTATATCCCGAAAAAATTGCGGTTATAACAGCACCAACAGGAGAAGCAATTAGAGATATAATTTCTACCTTTAATAGAAGATTTCCCCTCGCAAAAATTAAATTGTATCCAGCACTTGTTCAAGGTTTAGATGCTCCCAAAGATTTGATTCAAGCATTAAAAAGAGTTTATCAAGATGGTGATGCTGATGTAATTATTATTGGACGTGGAGGTGGTAGTTTTGAAGATTTATCATGTTTTAATGATGAAAATTTAGCAAGAACGCTTTTTTCTTCGCCAATTCCTACTGTGAGTGCAGTCGGTCATGAGGGAGACTATACAATTTGTGATTTTGTTGCCTCACATAGAGCGCCAACGCCAACAGGAGCAGCTATGTTATTGAGCAAGGATAAAAGAGACATTACAGAATTATTAATAGCAAATTCAAAACGTTTAAAAGCATCTATTAAAAATAAATTGACCAAAGATTTTAATGAATGGTCTCGACTTCATTCTTCTTATGGCTTGTTTAATTTTAAAAAAATTCTTGAAAATAAAGAACTTGAATGTAAGCATCTTTGTGAAAAACTTGAAAATTATAGTCCACAAATGATGACAAAAAATATGGTAAGTTCTTTACGAGAATGGAATATAAAATTAGAAAATGCCATAAATAGAATATATGAGAATAATTTTACCAATTACGATAATTTAAGTCATCGCATTAAACCGTCACTTATATACAATAAAATAGCGTATTATAGTGAAGAAATAGTAAGAAATGATTTGGCAATGCATAAATATTTATCAAATCATATCGACAATTTAGATGTTTTTTTAAAAACGATAATGGAAAAGTTAGTTATTTTAAATCCTTTTCATGTAATGAAGAAAGGATATAGTATTGTATATAAAGATAATATAATTGTTAGTTCAATTACTAAAATACATCAAGGTGACAATATTAAAATAAAAATGAGTGATGGTGATATTGATGCCATCATTAAATAGGAGTAGAAAATGGAAAATAAAACGTTTGAAGAACTTTTAAAAGAATTGCAAGATATTGTATCAAGTTTAGAAAGTGGTAAATTATCACTTGAAGAATCAGTGGAAAAATATCAAAGTGGTATGGCAATTAGTCTTGAATGTAAAAAGCGATTAGATCAGGCGAAAGAAGTTGTTGTAAAGAAAGTAACTGAAAATGGTGAAACTGATTTTTAAAGATAACTAGGGGGTCTAATTATGTTAGAGGAGATAAATTTAATAGACTTGAAAAAACTAAATTATGAGCAATTGGACTCTTTAGCAAAAGAAATTAGAGAAGAAATTATCACAGTTGTTAGTAAAAATGGAGGTCATTTAGCATCAAATCTTGGTATTGTAGAATTAACAATTGCCTTGCATAAAGTATTTGAAAGTCCTAAAGATAAAATTATTTTTGATGTTTCTCATCAATCCTATACTCACAAAATTTTAACAGGCCGTTATCAAAGTTTTGCAAGTCTTAGAAAGTTTAAAGGGATTAGTGGCTTTACAAAGTATGATGAAAGTATTCATGATGCTTTTGAGGCGGGTCATAGTTCAACGGCTATTTCAGCAGGTCTTGGCTACTTAGAGGCTAAAAAAGAATTTCCTGATCAAATCGGTGATGTAATTGCTGTAGTAGGAGATGCTTCGATAGTGAATGGTCTATCATTTGAAGCTCTAAATTATTTAGGAGATCATAAAGATCAAAAAATGATTATTATTTTGAATGATAATGAAATGGGAATTTCTAAAAATGTTGGTTCGCTTGCAAAAAGTTATAACAATATTAGGACAAAAGGAAAAATGCGTTTTATCCGAAAGATTACTCCTATAAAAGTAAAAAAAGCTTTGGAATCAACATTTTATGAAATCAATTTATTTAATTCTTTAGGATTTCAGTATTTTGAAAAAATTGATGGCCATAATTTAAAAGAGTTAGTCAAATACTTAACCTATGCCAAAAATGCAAAAGAATCTGTTATTTTGCATATTATGACAAAAAAAGGTAAAGGTTATTTGCCTGCTGAGAAAGACGAATTGGGATCTTGGCATGGTGTTTCACCTTTTGATATTAAAACAGGAATTCAAAAAAAAGATTCTACTAATACAACATATGGTCATCTTTTGGCAGAATATTTGATAAATTTTGCCATTCATGATGCGAAAGGAAAATTGCTTAGGGTCATTACTCCAGCAATGACGCTGGGTAGTGGTCTTGAAAATTTTGCCAAAACCTGTGCGAAACAGTTTATTGATGTTGGAATTGCAGAGGAAAATGCTGCGGTTATGGCTGCTAGTATGGCACATGCTGGCCTTTTACCAGTTTTATTTTGCTATGCAACTTTTTTACAAAGAGCATATGATGAGATTCTTCATGATATTGCTAGAAGTAAAGAACATGTGATTATTTGTGTTGATCATGCAGGGGTTGTAAGCAATGATGGGGATACTCATCAAGGAATCTTTGATTTAGCATATTTTAATTCCATTCCTCATCTTACTATTTTATCTCCTAAAGATGGTAGTGAGGCCATATCAATGCTTGATTATGCCATTAATGAGGTTAAAACGCCTGTTATTATTAGATATTCAAAAGAAAAAATTGCTAAAGATGTTGTTAAGTATCAATATTTGCCAAAATGGATGATGGAAGGTGAAGGAAGCACAGTAGTGATAACTTATGGTATTCTATATCAAGAGACTAAAAAATACATAAAAGAACATGATTTAAAAGTTGCAATTGTTAATGCTAGTATTTTGTCAAATCTTGATGAAGAACTTTTAATCAAATTGGCAACTGATGAAAAAAAACTTATAGTATATGAAGAAGTCTATCGAAAAGGTTCATTAGGCGATGCGATTTTGCGATTCTATAATGGAACAAATTTATACCCTAAAATTAAGTTATTAGCTTTTGGTGAGACCTATTTAGAAGTTGGAACAAGAGAAGAATTATTGAGGGAATATAAAATTTCTTTAGATGATTTAAGGAAAGAGATTGGTGATTGAGTTGTTACAAAGCCTAACTGTTAAAAATTTTGCAATTATTGACAATCTTAGTATCGATTTTCATAAAGGATTTACCGCAATCACAGGCGAAACAGGAGCAGGTAAATCATTACTTATAGATGCAATCGGTTTATTACTCGGTGAACGTGCATCAGTTAGTATGATAAGAAGTGGTGAACAAAAAGCCAGTATTGAAGGTGTTTTTTGTGAATTAAGTCGCCATACTAAAGATTTATTAGATGAATTTGATCTTTTAGATGATGATGATTTGTTAATCATTCGAAGAGAACTATATAGTAATGGTAAAAGTTTAGTACGAGTTAATGGCTCTGCGATAAATATGGGCCAAGTAATTCAACTTGCACAAACGATTGCTGACATTCATACACAAAACGATACTAAAAAACTATTTGAACCAAAAAATTATTTGTCATTTATCGATGACAATACTACCTTATCTGTTTTGAAAGAATATCAAAATTTGCGCAATCACTATCTAAATGCCATAAAAAATTATGATGAAATAGTAAAACATATTGAAAATTATCATAAAGAAAAAGAGTATTTAGAATATCAATATCAAAATTTAGTTCAAAGCAATTTAAAAAAAGGTGAATTAGAAGCATTAGAAGAAGAATATAATATGATGAATAATTTTGAATTCATTTTCAAAAATTTAACAAACATAAAAAAAGATTTAGATGAAAATAATATAAACACAATATTATATTCAGTTTACAATTCATTAGAAAAATTGAGTCAAATCGATAGTAAATATCAAAATATGACTGAAATTGTTAAAAATGCTTATTATGATTTAAGCGATATTTCCAATGATGTATTACAAAATTTAAATAATTTGGAATTTGATGCCAATTATTTTGAAGAAATTACCGAAAGAATCAATTATTTAAAAGACTTGAAATATAAGTATAAAATGTCAATTGATGAATTAATTGAATATCGTGACAATTTAGAATTAAAATTAAATATGTTAGATGATGATGAATATATCTTAAATAAAGCAAAGACTGATGTTGATGAGTATTATCAAATCACTTTGCAAAAGGCTTTAGAATTAAGTAGTCTTCGTAAAAAAAATGCTAAAAAATTAGAAACTAATATTAAAGAGGCTTTATGCGATTTAATGCTTGATAAGGTTAGGTTAGAAATTGTTTTTACCAATAATTTGAAAGAAGAAAAAAATCCTAATATTTTTTTAAAAAATGGAATAGATATTGTCAATATTATGATTTCTTTTAATCCTGGTGAAAACTTAATGGATTTATCAAAGGTTGCATCAGGTGGTGAGATGTCACGAGTAATGTTAGCAATTAAAACGCATGTAATGGCCAATTTTAAACTTTCAACGATGATTTTTGATGAAATTGATAGTGGTGTTAGTGGTGAAGTAGCATATGAGGTAGCAAAAAAATTAGAACAAATTTCCAAACATACTCAAGTTTTGGCTATAACACATTTACCTATTGTGGCAAGTAAAGCAAATACTCAATTGTATATTAGTAAAAATGTTGTATCAGGTAAAACTTTGACGATGGTAAAAGAATTAAATTATCATGAACGAATTGAGGAATTAGCAAAAATGATTTCTCCAACCGATCAAAGTGGAAAAAGTAAAGAATTAGCAAAAAATATGTTAAATATGTAAGAATAGAAAAAAGTGTTTTTAAAGCCAGATAAAAACACTTTTTATTTTTAAATATAAGCAAATAATAATGAAGAAAGGAGGACGAAATGAGAAAACTTTTCAAAATTTTTTCAATATTATTATTTTTTAGTTTATTTTTAACAATTGAAGTAAGAGCCAATAGTGATGAATATGTTTATCTAGGTGGCGATTCAATTGGCATTAAAATGAAAACTGGTGTTTATGTTGCGGGAAAATATCAAGTACAAACAACCAAAGGAAAGATTTCACCATGGAAAGAAACCGATATTGAACTAGGCGATAGAATTGAAACTATTAATGGTATAAGAATTGATAATAATGAACAATTATTAAAGTATTTGTCCACTTGTCAAAGCGACAGTGTACAACTCGTACTATTAAGAGATAGTAAAAAAATTAATACCAAAATTGATGTTGTTAAAAATCAAAACAATGAATCATCTATAGGACTATACATTAGAGATCAAATTTTAGGTATTGGTACGATGACTTTTATCACATTAGATAATTATTTTGGCTCTTTAGGACACGGAATTTATGAAAATAAAATATTAGTTGAAAATAGCGGTGGAAGTTTATACTACTCAAAGGTATCATCAATTAAAAAAGCCGAACCTGGGGTTGCTGGTGAAAAGAGAGCTTCGATGGATAATATGGTTATAGGTAATATTCTTTCAAATGATTTAACTGGGCTCTATGGCAAATTTAGTGCAAGTATAAATAATAAAAATAAAGTGGAAGTTTCTAAACAAGGTCAGATTCTCAAAGGTAAAGCACAAATTTATACAGCAGTTTCAGGAAATTTAATAAAAGCATATGATATAGAGATAACTGATATTCATTTGCAAAATAAAAAGGCAACAAAAGGTATTCGTTATAAAGTAACAGATGAAGACCTAATTACTCAAACTGGTGGAATTGTTCAAGGTATGAGTGGTAGTCCAATTGTTCAAAATGGTCGGATAATTGGAGCCGTTTCTCACGTAACAGTTGAGAATCCTATCTATGGTTATGGAATGCATATTGAGTGGATGATTGATGAAGTATCACAATTAAGATAACGACATTTAAGTGAATAAATCGACATTATCTAAAAAAAACTAGTAAAATTATTGCAAATATTACTTAAAAAAACGACATAATTTTAAAAAAATCTTAAAAATTATTAAAAATAAGTTTTATTACTTGCTAAATACCCTCTTTTTTGATAAAATATTACTGCATACTAAATCAAAAGGGGGGAAAATTATATGCAAAAATTGAAAATGGTGGTCGTTGAAAGTAACGACAATAACGAACTAGGAATTGGAACTTATTTAAAAAACTATGAGGAAATTAATTTAATAGGTTCTTACAACAATGAGGTAAATTTATATAACACCTTAAAAGTTACACAGATTGATGTGCTTGTTGTTGATTTATTTTTAAATGGTGTAGATGGTATTACCTTGATCGAAAATATTAAGAAAAATTCTGATTTATATCATCAACCTCGTCATATTGTTGTGATGACACAATTTATTAGCAATTATGTAAATTCAAAATTAAATCAATTAAGTGTAGATTATATTATTATGAAACCTGTTGATGTGAAGCAATTGTATCAACTTATTTTAGGAATGACTGCTGAGGCTGAGGCTGATACAAAAACTGATATCGATGCTGATTTAGATAGTGAAATAACATCTATCCTACATGAAGTTGGTGTTCCCGCTCATATTAAAGGATATATGTATTTAAGGGAAGCAATTGCGATGGTTTACAATAATGTTGAAATTCTTGGTTCAATTACAAAAGTATTATATCCAGAAATTGCAACGACCTTTGGCACAACTTCTTCAAGAGTAGAAAGAGCAATTAGACATGCAATTGAAATTGCATGGGTAAGAGGTAATGTTGATGCGATAAGCGATATCTTTAGTTATACGATTAGTTATAACAAATCAAAACCAACAAACTCTGAATTCATTGCCATGATTGCTGATAGGCTTCGTTTAGAACATAAACGTCAAAAGAAAATGCGATATTTAGCATAAAAAATAGAAGTTTAAAACTTCTATTTTTTTAAAGTAACTATTCATTACTAAAGATTATTTTGAAAGAATTTGAATTAAAGCAACGATTAAACTTCCAATACTACCAAGTGCCATCAAAGCGACCAAAGTCCAAATAATTATTTTACCAGCTAAAGTTTTTTGAGGTGCAGTTGTAATGTAATATTCATCAGTACCATCAGCTTTTTTAGTTTTTTGAACCATTTTTTTAGAAGTTTTATCTTTTTTGTTTGGCTTTTTACTCATATATTATTCACCTCATAATTTTTTTATAGGTATATTATATCATATTTTTTTAAAAAAGGGAAGTGTTAGCATTAAAAAAAATAGAATAATTTTGCATATTGATATGAATTGTTTTTTTGCCAGTTGTGAAATTGCCCAAAATCCTGCTTTAAAAGGTAAAAAAATAGCTGTAGCTCCCAATGCCAAAGACCGAAGAGGAATCATCCTTGCGGCAAGTTATGAGGCAAGGCCTTATGGAGTTCATTCAGCAATGAGAGTCAGCGATGCTTTGAGAAAATGTCCTGATTTAATTATAGTAGAGCCATCAATGGGAATATATGGAGAATATTCAAGAAAATTTTTTGAATATGTTTTAAAAATCACGCCACTTGTAGAGCCGGCTAGTATAGATGAAGGATATCTAGATATCACTGATGTCTGTAAACCAGAAGAAGTTGTTGACCTAGCAAAAAAAATTCAAACAGATTTATTAGAACAATTTAAACTTCCCTGTAGTATTGGGATTGCTCCAAATAAATTTTTAGCTAAAATGGCATCGGAGATGAAAAAACCTTTGGGGATTACAATTTTAAGAAAACGAGAAATAGCAGAAAAATTATGGCCAATGCCTATAAAAAGTATGTTTGGAGTTGGCAAAAAGACACTTACTACCCTTTTAACGATGGGAATTAAAACAATTGGCGAACTTGCCAATTATGATAATGTAGATTTGCTAAAAGAAATCATTGGAGAAACGAATGCTCTTAGTCTTTATTCACATGCAAATGGGATAGGATCAAATGAAGTAGATATTAATCGTTTTAATGATGTTTCTTCTATAAGCAATTCGCAAACCTTTGACCACGATGAATACGATTTGTCTAATATGAAATTAATTATTAAATTACTTACTAATACGATGTGTCATCGAATGGAAAAACATAGTTTAAAAGCTTATAATTTTACACTTCAACTAAAATATAATAATTTTAAAGTTACAAGCAAAAGTATAACAATAATGAATCCTACCTCAGATAGTCGAAGAATTTATAAAATGTTTGAAAATTTATTTGAAGAATTTTATGATGATGCTTTTCCATTACGGTTAATAGGTGTTTCAGCCGGAAAACTAATTGAAGCAAATGATGAAATAAAACAATTATCCATATTTGATTCACTAGATGAAGAACAAAAAGATCATGAGATTGATAATTTAATTAAAAGTATCAATAGTGATCTTGGTGGTCTTGCTTTAAAAAGAGGAGTTAGCTCCTCTGAACATCATAATATAAGAGTAGATAAATTTGATAAATCTTGGAGAGATAAAAAATAATTATGAGTGAATTTGCTTGAAATAAAAATATAAATTGAGTATAATACTAAAGTAAATAAATTTTTTCGTTGAACAATCTGACAAATTGGGAGAAAACGTATTTTGCACGTTAAGCAACAATAAGAGGGTGGCTTGTCCAAACTAAGGTGGTACCGCGGAGATATCTTCGTCCTTAGGATGATAAATTAGTCACTCTATTTTTTATTATGATATAAGGAGAATAAATATGCGAAGTAAAACAAATGGAGAACTTAGAATAGAAAATATCGGAGAAACGGTTCATTTAGTAGGTTGGTGTAGTAAAAAAAGAAATCTTGGAGGACTTATCTTTATAGATTTAAGAGATCGAAGTGGTATTGTTCAGTTAGTCATTGAACCTAACAATGAAAATTATTCTAAAGCACTAGATGTAAAGAATGAATATGTTTTATATGTTACTGGTTTAGTTGTAGAAAGACAAAATAAAAATGAAAATCTTCCAACTGGTGATATTGAGGTAATCGTTAGTGAATTAAAGATTTTAAATGAAGCAGAAAACCCTCCCCTTCTTATTCAAGATCAAACAGATGCCTTAGAAGATACTAGAATGAAATATCGTTATTTGGACTTAAGAAGACCGGTTATGCAAAAAAATTTAATTTTACGACATCGAACAATGATGGCTACTCGTAATTTTTTTGATGCGGAGGGCTTTGTTGAAATTGAAACACCATACCTTGGTAAATCCACACCAGAAGGTGCAAGAGATTTTTTAGTTCCATCGCGTTTGTATGCAGGTTCATTTTATGCTTTACCACAATCACCTCAAATGTATAAACAACTACTGATGGTAGCAGGATTTGAAAAATATTTTCAAATTGTAAAATGCTTTCGTGATGAAGATTTAAGAGCGGATAGACAATTGGAATTCACTCAAATTGATGTTGAGATGAGTTTTGTTGATGAAAATGAGATTTATGATATTACAGAAAGATTGCTAAAGCATATATGGAAAGAAGTATTAGATCAAGACATTCAAATACCATTTATGAAAATGGATTATGATGTTGCAATGAATCGATATGGATCTGATAAACCAGATACTAGATTTGCTATGTTGCTTGAAGATTTTACAAAATGGGCAAATAAAATTGAGTTTGGTGTTTTTCAAAATCAAATTGCTCTTGGCAATTGTGTCAAAGGGATTATTGTTAAAAATGGAGCGGAAAAATATTCTAGAAAAGAACTAGATCGCTTAACAGAATTAGTGAAAAAGTATCATGCTAATGGTCTTGCTTGGCTTAAATATGAAAATAGTAAATTTAGTGGGTCAATTGCTAAATTTTTAAATGATGATACTAGTAAAATGCTTATAGAAAACTATGGGGTCGAAGAAAAGGATTTAGTTTTAATCGTTTCCGATGAACGGGAAACTTGTAATTTCTCCCTAGGGGCATTACGTCTTCAAATTGCAAAAGAAATGAATTTGATTGATCAATCTAAATTTCATTTTTTATGGGTTGTTAATTGGCCATTATTCGAGTACAGCGAAGAAGAAGAAAGATATGTTGCTGCCCATCATCCATTTACTTCTCCCAAAGATGGAGATGAAGATTTGATGTTAGAAAATCCCCAAAAGTGTCGTGCTAAAGCATATGATATTGTATTAAATGGATATGAATTAGGTGGCGGTAGTATTCGAATTCATAATCAAGAAATTCAAGCAAAAATGTTTAAAGCAATTGGATTAAGTAGTGATGAAGTTAAAAAACAATTTTCTTTTTTTGTTGATGCTTTAAAATATGGTACTCCTCCTCATGGAGGTTTTGCAATTGGTTTAGATCGCCTTGTGATGTTGCTCACAGGAAACAATAATTTGCGTGAAGTAATCGCTTTTCCCAAAGCTGCTAGTGCTAGATGTCCAATGAGTGATGCTCCAACGCCAGTTTCTGCCAAACAGTTAAAGGAATTAAATATAAACTATAATAAATAGGAGGTAAAAAATGAAGAGTACGGATTATATTTCTTGGGATGAATATTTTATGGGGGTAGCTTTACTCTCAGCACATCGAAGTAAAGATCCAAATACTAAAGTTGGGGCTTGTATTGTTAATGAAAATAAACGTATTGTAGGAATTGGTTATAATGGTTTTCCCTATGGATGTAATGATGATGTATATCCTTGGGAGCGAGATGGTGATTTTTTAAATACCAAATATCCATATGTTGTGCATGCAGAACCCAATGCAATCTTAAATTCTACTAGTAGTTTAGAAGGTGCTACTCTTTATGTAAGTCTTTTTCCTTGTCATGAATGCATGAAATTGATTATTCAAAGTGGAATTAAAGAAATCGTATATTTGTCGGATAAATATAGTGGTACTCCGTCGGATTTAGCTTCTAAAAAAATGGCTGACAGTGCTGGATTAAAGTATCGAAAAATGAAAAATATGAATATAAGGATTGAAAATGAATGAAAAAATTAATTAAAGAATATCGAAAATTATTAATTATTCTTGCTATTCCATATTTATTTATTGTTCTTTCATCCATAATTAAAGTCAATTATGATATTACAACCCCAGCAGTGATTTCTAAAGTATCAAGTGAAATCACCATTGGTAATAGTGATATTTGTAATGTGAATACGGTTTCGGTTTATTCTTATTCAAAGGTTAGTCTATTAAATTACTTGTTAGGTTTAATTCATAAAAATGCTCAAGTTGAAAAAACGTATGAGTATCAAGTAACAGATACCAATCAAATATATTCATCAGGTGTAATTCAAAAACGAGTTAGTATTTACAATGCCATTATTTCAGGCTATCAAGCAGCAGGTTATCAAGAAATTGTAGATGAGAGTTCATTTAAAGGTTATATTATTCATACCCTTTATTCCTATGCTTCAGAAGAATTACAAGTTGGTGATATTATTACTAAATTTGAAGGAAAAGAGTTAAAAGGATTGACTGGTAATAATGAATTTGAAGTAGCCACTGAAAATTTACTTTTTGAAAAAGATAAAAAATATCAGATTACTGTCCTACGTCAAGTAGAAGAAACCAAAAATAATTATGTGACAAAAGAATTAGAATTTGAAATTAGTACGGAATATTATTATAATAAGGAAAATAAAAAAATTGCTAGTTTAGGAATTGCAACATATGAGTATGTAGTACCAACTAAGAATCAAACTATTCCAAGTTATTCATGGCAATATGGTAGTTCAATTGGTCCAAGTGGTGGTTTGATGGAAGCACTGTATGTCTATGATAGTTTGAAGAGCAATACTCTTACGAAAGGATTAAGAATTGTAGGAACTGGTACTGTTGATGTGTATGGTAATGCTGGGCCAATAGGAGGAATTTATCAAAAAGTTATAGCTGCTCATTTAGCTAATGCTGATATTTTCTTTGTTCCTGTTTCCTCTCTTGAAGAAGAAATATATACGAAAGAATCTAACTATCTTGAGGCTCTTTCTTCATACCAAAATTTGAAAAATCCTAAAATGAAATTAGTTATTGTGAGTTCTTTAAATGATATTATTAATTATTTGGAAAATAATTAAAAGGAGGAACGATGAAAAAAATATTTGATAAGTTGAAACAATTGGCAAAAACTTCACTTTTTAAGGCAAGTATATGGTCAATTTTAATTACATTATTAATTTTTGTACCATTTTTTATCTTAGCTATCATTCTTTTCATGCAATATTCTTATTTAACTTTAGGTTTTTGGCTTACTATTTTGATATTGATGATTATTTTTATTGTAATTATTGCTTTTTCTAATGTTATTTATACCAAGTTATTAAATAATTATGAGAATAAAACGCTTCCTAAAAAAGAATATTTAAATATTTTTGTAAAAGAATTATTAGGACCTTTTGGAGTAGGTCTTTTGATAGCAGGATGCATTGTCTTTTTTGATCAACTTACTAAGTTAATTGCAATCAATCATCTTTCAGAAATAGAATCAACTGTTTTTATTAAAAATGTTTTGCATTGGCGCTTAGCCTATAATAAGGGAGCTGCTTGGAGTATGTGTTCTGGGCATACGGATATTCTTGCCATTATTAGTTTAATTGCCAGTTTTGTTATTTTCTATTTTATGAAAGATTTTAATCTTAAAAAAAAGCCACTTTATAGTATTGCAATTGTTTTTATTTTAGGTGGTACGATTGGCAACATGATTGATCGCTTTTTCCGTATGGAAGGTGTTGTTGATTTTATTGAATTGGGATTTATGGATTTTCCCATTTTTAATCTTGCAGATTCTTTCTTAGTAGTTGGTACGATTTTATTGATGATTAGTATTCTTTTTATGGATTCACTTCATTTAAAAAAAGAAAAGAAAGTTGAAAATCAAAATGAAATAGCCGAACAAGTTGGTGAGAAAAATGATTAGAGATGAATATATTGTAGATGTAAGCATTTTAGATGAAGAAGTAGAAAGTATTAGGGTTGATAAGTATTTATCTGAGGTTTGTGAAGATTTATCACGAAGTGAAATCAAAGGTTATTTCGATGAATCTCTCATTTTAGTCAATTCAAAAATTGTTAAACCTAGTTATAAAGTTGTGAATGATGATCTGATATATGTACTAACAAAAGAAGCAGAAATTGTAGATATTATTCCCGAAGAGATACCGCTTGATATTGTCTATGAAGATAATGACTTATTAGTAGTAAATAAGCCAAGTGGAATGGTTGTTCATCCAGCTCCTGGTCACTCACACAATACTTTGGTAAATGCATTATTATTTCATTGTAAAATGCTTTCTGATATTGGAGGTCAAGCAAGAAGTGGTATTGTTCATAGAATTGACAAAGATACATCGGGATTATTGGTCGTTTCTAAAAATAATTTTACGCATAAAGTACTAAGTGAACAATTACGTAATAAAACTACAAAGCGAAAATATATTGCTATTGTTATTGGTAATATTAATCATAATTTAGGAAAAATTACTGCTCCAATTGGACGAGATCCTAACAATAGACAAAAAATGGCAGTAGTAGAAGGGGGAAAGGAGGCAGTAACCCATTTTAAAGTACTAGATCGTTATCGTGATGCAACACTAATAGAGTTAGAATTAGAAACTGGGCGTACACATCAGATTAGAGTACACATGGCATATATTGGTCATCCTGTATTAAATGATCCTTTATATGGTATCAAAAAGCAAACTAGTGATTTTGGTCAATATTTACATGCTAAAACACTGGGTTTTATACATCCAAGAACCAATCAATTAATGGAATTTAATAGTGATATTCCTCAAGAATTTTATGATAAAATAGAAGAATTGAAAAGCATAGATCAAAAGTCGAAAGGATAAAATAAATGTAGACACAAAAACGGATACATATCAGTGAATAATGTGTCTACATTTTTTATGGAATTATAAAAGAAAAATAAAATATGCAGATAGACCAAAAGTTGCAAAGAATTTATTGAATCCAAATATCTAGAACATAAAAATAGATACTTAAAAATAAAAACCTTATTTGGTTAAAAGCCAAATAGGGTTTTTATTAGTTGTTTTTATGCTGACTAAAGATTACCTATATTACAAATGGATTTATTGTTCATTATAGAAATTTCCTTGTCTTGATTTAGGCATAGGATTTGTTAAAAAGTATTGTTTTATTCGTTCAGTATTAGCAAATTTTAGTTTGGCAATTTTTTTTAATTCGTCCCATCCAAAAGATTTTACAAAATTAATCGCATTTCGATCAACTTCAGGACCTGCTCCTTTTAACAATTCCAAATCATATTTTTTAGAAAGTTTAGCTAATTCACGTAAAAATGCTACTCTTGCAAGGATTGATGCTGCAGCAATACTCATATGGGCTTTTTCTCCATGCTTGATTAAAGTGATATTGCTGATTACATTTGGTGTTTCTTTAAGGTATTCTAAGTATTTTTCTTTAGGTGTAAATTCATCAACTAAAATAGCGTCACACTTTACATCACCAATCTTTTTTAGTATACTATTTATAACCTTATTATGTAGGTAAGCCTTAACAAAATTAAGATTATCTTTATTTTTAGTTAAAGCATTTAGACGAATTGGTTCTAAGTATACAATTGAGTAAGGGATCAAATTAGCGATTTTTAGAGCCATTGGAATCATTTGTTTATCTGTTAGCAATTTTGAATCTTTTACACCAAGATGACGCAATTGTTCAGATGTTTCTTTTGTAACAAAAGTTGCACAAACAACGATAGGACCAAAATAATCACCTGTACCTACCTCGTCACTTCCAATGACTGACAGATGTGAATAATGTACAGTCTCATTTTTTTGAATATTTTCAATTTCTAGGCCATATTTTTGAGCCCAATAATTATATTCTTGAACTTCATTAGTTCCTTGAAATAAAACGACATTTGTTCGATAAAAAGTAATGGTTGCGTTGGTCAATTTGGCTCTAGCAATAATATAATTACTAGAGTTATATGTAAGATAACCTTGATAATATTCTAGCATTTCGTTTAGTTGAGTAGACGTCGCTTTTATTTTATGAGTATTATTGGTTTGTGTATTCATTTTATACCAACCTCCACACTTATTTTACCATAAATAAAAAAAAAGTGTTACAATTTGATAAATTATTAAAAAAAGGAGATTTCTTATGAATTTTCAAGAAAAATCAATTAATAAATTAGAATTCTCATTAATACTAGATAAATTAAGTGAATTTGCTATTTTACCTGCTGTTAAAACTCAAATTTCTTCTTTGAAGCCTTCATCTAATATAAATATGCTTGAGGAGGAATTGACAAAAACACAAGAGGCTTTAAGAATTATTCAGCGAAGTATGCGTGCACCACTTTATATGAGTTGTGATTATGATAAAATTTTATTGTTGCTTTCCAAAGGTGCCATTCTTTCTGGTAAGGAACTATATGAAACGGTTAAACTATATGAAACCATTAGAGCGAATGTTAAATTTGCTAATCATTTAAAAAAAGATCAAATTGAATCTCAATATTTCCAGATGATAACATCAAAACTGTATTTAAATGAAAGTATTGAACAAATGTTGTTGAAAACTCTTGATGAGGAAGGCAATGTAGAAGATAATGCAAGTCCTAAACTAAAATCTCTTAGGAAAAAATTAGTTCAAATAGAATTAAATTTAAAGCAAAAACTTCAAGAAATCGTTGCTAAAGAAGCAGCAAAACTTTCACAAACAAGTATAGTACTGCGTGATGATCGGTATTGTCTTGCGGTCAAAAGTGAATACAAAAATCATATAAAAGGGATTATTCATGATACAAGTGCAAGTATGCAAACCATTTTTATTGAACCATTCATTGTGAGTCAGATGATGAGTGATAAAGCAAAACTTCAAGAAGAAGAAAAAGCCGAAATTCATCGTATTTTAAAGGAATTATCTCAAATTTTATTATTAGAACAACCATTGTTACAGGAAAATTTTCATCTTATCAAAGAGATTGATTTTATTTTTGCAAAAGGAATGTTGGCAAAAAGTTATGATGGTTATAGGCCAAAGTTAAATCATCAAGGTCGTTTAAATTTAATAAAAGCGAGGCACCCATTATTAAAAGTTAAAAAAGTCATTCCCAATACTGTATCTTTTGGTGATGGGTATTTAGGAATTATTATCACTGGTCCAAATACGGGTGGAAAAACAGTGTTGTTAAAGACTGTAGGACTTTTATGCACAATGATTAAATATGGATTATTGATACCCGCTGATGAAAAAAGCGATATAATGATTTTTGATCAAATTTTTTGTGATATCGGAGATGATCAAAGTATTGAGAGCAATCTCTCTACTTTTTCTTCACATATGACGAATATCACTGAGATTATTAACAATATTACGCCCAAATCGCTGGTTTTGTTTGATGAAATTGGTTCTGGTACGGATCCAATTGAAGGTTCCAATCTTGCCAAAGCGATTTTAAACTATTTAATTAAAGAAAAGGTTAGTTTTATCACAACTACGCATTATTCTGATTTAAAAACTTTTGGATTTGAAAATCCCTATGTGATAAATGCATCTATGGAATTTGATCAACATACTTTATCGCCCACTTATGAATTAAAACTTGGAATTAGCGGTTCCAGCAATGCCTTTAATATTGCAAAACGATTGGGGTTAAAAGAAGAAATCATCAATGATGCTAAAAAAATGGCGGTTACTTCTGATGATATTGTTCGCCAATTGGTTTTAAAATTGGAAAAGAAAGCTAAACAATTAGAAGAACAGACTTTAGAATATGAAAGATTAAAAGAAGATACGTATCAAATCAAACAAGAATATGATGCCAAAGTGAAAAAATTTGAAAAAGAAAAACAAATTCTGTATAAAAAGGCGCAAGCAGAAGCCGATGAATTTGTGATGACAATTAAAAATGATGCGTTACAAATTATTGAAGAAGCTAAAAAATTAAAAAATGATCAGGTTAAGCTTCATGAAATTATTGATGTGAGACATCAAGTAAATAATTTGGATCGAGATATTGTTAAAGAAAGGGAGATGCAAAATACTGATAATAGTAATTTAGAAGTAGGGGATGATGTTTATATTACATCATATGATCAATATGGTACTATTTCAAGGATTTTGAAGGACAATCAATATGAAGTATCCATTGGAAATATGAGTGTAAAATTGGCTAAAAAAGAATTGACAAAAGTGAAAACAATTACCAATCAACAGCCAAAAGAAATCAATTTTTCATTCCGTAAATCTAAGGCAACGATTTCAATGACTCTTGATTTAAGGGGAAAGCGATATGAAGATGCGAAAGAAGCCTTGGATAAATATATTGATGATTTAGTTGTGGTTGGATTAAAACAAGCGACTATCATTCATGGATATGGGACAGGAGTCATAAGAGAATTAGTACAAAATTTTTTAAAAAACAATAAAAATATTGCTTCTTACCGTTATGGGGGCGAAAATGAAGGAGGATTTGGTGTAACTGTAATTACACTTAAATAAAACGATGGATTTAAAAAATATTGAAAATAGTAATATAAATTTAATTTTAGAAAAAAATAAAGTAATTATTTTAGAATTTTATACTGCTTGGTGCCCCACTTGCAAAATGGTTGCTATGGCACTTGAGGAATTTGAGGAAAATCATCCGGAGGTTTTTGTTTTGCAAGTAAATGCGGATGAATTTAAAGATATTGCAAATATTTATAAAGTAAGAACTGCACCAACAATTTTATTTATTTATCATAGCAACATTTATGAATCACATCAAGGATTCATTGATGTTGAGGAATTAGAAGAAATTATAAATAGGATTCCTAAAGAGTAATAAAAAAATTATGATATCGCTTTCATTTTTTTTAAAATGTGATATACTATTATTGTAACAGGAGGAACAAAACTATGAATTTACAAGAAAAAAAAGATTATGTTTTAGAAAATTTGCATTTTGTGCCTGAAGAAGAAAAAAACCTATTTGATTTTAACTTTGTATGTGTTTTAACAAGAAATTCGGTTGGAATGGAAAGTGGTAAAAGAGCTTCTTTAGAAGAAGTGGTATCTATTATTCGGGGCTATCATGTTAGAGTTGATGAAACATTAAAAAGAAGTGTTTACAATCATTATAAAGCATACAATATGATGCTAAAGTTTTTGAATGAAAATAAAGATAAAAAGTTAACAGAAGAATTTTTAAAAGATTTGCATGCAGAACTTACAAATGGCATTTTGGATAGTGGGGGATTATACCGAAATGTAAATATTCAAATAAAAGGATCTATGCATACACCATGTGATTATGTTAAAGTCTATGATCGTATGAAAAAGTATTTTTATGATGTCAATCATACTGATAAATCTCCAATTGAAAATGCTGCTTATGCTCATTTACAACTTGCTAAAATTCATCCTTTTTTAGATGGTAACGGTCGTCTTGCAAGACTTATGTTAGACTTCTTTTTAATAAAGGATGGCTTTGTACCTATCAGTATTCCAGCAAAACGTCGCCTTGAATATTTTGATTTATTAGAAGAATTTAAAGTAAACAAAAATTCCGTTCCTTTTGAAAACTTTATCGATGAACTTTTGAATAAAGAGTATGACCGTATGATTGAAATGATAAATCGTTATAAAAAATAATGAAATATTTATTTTGTTAAAAAAATATATTATGATAGAAGTTTAATTATAATCATAAATTATTAGACTTTTAAATTTAGTTTTATGAAATAAAAAAAACGTTTTACTTTTAATCAATCTTATTTTTTGATATAATATCTTTGAGAAAGAAGGATATTATGTTAGATAACAAAATACAAATCATTAGTTATAAACATAATGGTGTTCTTCATAGGGTTTGGCAATACGCTTATATCGTCAGGCAGACGAGTGATATGATTGTGTTAGTAAATGATCGAACCAATGTAATTGATGGTGATGGTAGGAGATGGAAAACCAAGGAGCCTGCAGTTTGTTATTTTTTTAAAAATTATTGGTTTAATATAATTTGTATGCTTAGAAATAATGCAATTTATTACTATTGTAACCTTAGTTCACCTTATGTAAAGGATGCTGAGGGATTAAAGTATATTGATTATGATTTAGATGTTAAAGTTTTTCCTAGTGGTGACAAAATTATTCTTGACCGTGATGAGTTTGAGTTTAATCGGATTGATTATGGCTATAGTGATAAACTGGTAGCAATTATTGAAAATGAACTTCAAATATTATTAAATAGGATTGATAATCATATACTATCATTTGATTCAAATGTTGTAATGAAAGATTTTGAAATTTATAAAAATTTAAGAAAACAACTTGATAAAAAAAAGAAAAAATCCTCAAAGCATAGTTAACGCATAAGTTCTTCCTTGTGAAGAACTTTTTATTATAAAAAAATATAGTTATTTTAATAAAGTATTCATAAAATAAAAACTATTCTCATAAATTTAAATATAGGAGGATAAGATTATGAGTGATAGTATATTAAAAGATGTGGCAACACGAACAAGTGGCGAAGTGTACATCGGAGTGGTAGGTTCAGTTAGAAGTGGAAAATCTACTTTTATTAGAAGATTTATGGAAACAAAAGTATTACCTCTAGTCACTGATCAATATGTGTATGATAAAATACAAGATGAACTTCCACAAAGCAGTGATGGTAGAACAATTATGACAGTTGAGCCTAAATTTATTCCTAGTAATTTAGTAAAAATAACGATAGATAAAGATGTGACATTTCAAGTAAGACTTGTTGATTGTGTAGGACATGTTATACCAAGTGCAAAGGGATATATGAATGATGACGGAACTAGTCGTTTAGTTCAGACTCCTTGGTTTAGTGATGCTATTCCTTTTGAGGATGCCGCAAAAATTGGAACGGATAAAGTGATTGAATCACATTCAAATATTGGAATTGTGATGAGTAGCGATGGAAGTTTTGGTGAATTTACTCGTGACGAATATGAAAGCGTTGAAGAAATTGTCATTGAGGATTTAAAAAATCACGACAAACCTTTTGTACTTGTGATTAATACAACCAAGCCAACAGCTCCAGAAACATTAGCTCTAGTGAATAGTCTCGAAGAAAAATATCAAGTGAGTGTCATTGCTTTAGATGTTCTAAATATGACTGAAAACGATATGGATCATTTATTAAAGGTTGCTATGGATGAATTTGACATTTCCGAATTGAATTTAGAAGTTCCAACATGGGTAAATAAATTAGATGATGACATCAGTTATAAAACCAAATTTAATGATTTAATCAATCAAACAACGGGAACATTTAGAAAGATGAAAGATGCGTTTAGAATTCAGGATACATTTAAAAATAGTGAACTGTTTGCGGACGTCAATATTTCAAATATTGATCCTGGAACAGGGTTAGTAAATATTGAAGTTACTTGTTCTGACGAATGCTATAATGATGTAGTTAGTGAAATTTTAGGAGAAAATATTTCTGACAAAACAACTTTTATAGAAAAATTACAAAATTTCAAAAAAGCTCGTCATGTTTATGATTTGGTTGGTAGCGCAATAGAAAAAGTAGAACAAGTAGGTTATGATATTGCAATGCCAAAAGCATCCGACATTGAACTAGAAAGACCTGAATTATTAAAAGAAGGATCACGATATGGCATTAAGATTAAAGCTAATGCGCCGATGATTCAACTTGTTAAAATTAGTGTAACCTCAACATTTGAACCTATTATTGGATCAAAAGAACAAGCAGAGGAATTAATTAATCATATGGTTGATAATTATGAAAATGAACCTGAAAAACTTTGGAATAGTGAAATCTTTGGTAGAAAATTATGTGATGTTATTAGTGATGGCGTGAAAGCAAAAGTTAATGCAATACCAGATAATGTTTTAGAAAAATACAAATCTAGTATTGAAAAGGTTGTAAATTATGGAAAAGGTGGTATTATTGCCATTGTATTATAAAAATAGCGAAATATTTAAGTAAAATCAAGAAAAATATATCATTTTAGTTGAAAAAGAGTTAAAATTTTATTATAATTATTATGGTGATAGCAAATGACGAAAAGTGAATTAATAAAAAAAATTCATCATAATAATGAATTGAATTTTGTTGAAGTAGAAAAAATTGTAAATGAAGTGCTAATAGAGATAACAAAAGGCTTATTAGAAGATGGTAAAGTTGTTTTAACTGGTTTTGGCACTTTTGAAAAATACTATCAAGAAGGTTATGATGGAATTAATCCTTCGACTGGTGAGAAATTGTTGGTTGATGGTAGTTATAAAATTCGTTTTAGTTCTAGTAAAAAATTAAAGGAAATAGTGAATGAAAAATAAAATCCGTATCTAAATTGATACGGATTTTTGTTATAAATTCCCACTATACATTAATATAAGGTTCATTATTAAAGAAATAAAATTATTAACAAAATGAACGAAAATACTTGGAATAATATTGCCATTTGATTTATGATATACATAAGAAATAGCAAAGGCTTGACCAAGATAGCTAAAAATATAGACAAATTCGGTGTATAAATCAATCCATCTAGCATTTTTGGCAATGATTTCAAGCATAATTGTAAGACAAGCAGGAACTACATGAATACTTGCAAAAATAATGGATGTAATAATAACAGCTTTTATTGTATTGTGCTTAAAAAAACCAAAAAGTGCTTTTCTAAAAATCAATTCTTCAAGGATTGGAGCAAGAATAACTGTCATAACGCTAATCAGTACTAAATTTAGGCCACCACTTTTCATAATTGTATTAATGACTTCTTGGTTTTCAGAAGTACCACCAGAATCAATCCAGAAAGTCAAAATTGATACAATTATGCTTGCTATGATGATACCGCCATACATGATCAGAATACCTAATCCAGTCCATTTCCAATAAAAACCTTGATTTTGAGCAAAGTTTTTCAAGTCCTTTTTAATAATTGGGAAAAGGATGGGAATTAGAGTTCCACAGGCTCCTACATAAGTTAGAAAATTTGTCCAAGCAAGTGCATCTGTTAAATATTCATTATAAAGAGTTTTACTACTATTTAATGTATCATAGTCAATATGTTTGATGGCAAGCCAAATAGTTGTAAATAAAAATTGTATAAATCCCGAAAAAATATAAAAAAAGAAAAAATATAAAGCAATTGATAGGATATATTTCGTTTTATTTTGTTTATTTTCTAAATAGAAAGGATCACTATCATTAGGGTTTTCTTGCGTATCAGTAACAATTTGATTTTTGATGTTAATCCCACATCTAATACAAAAATTATTATCACTATCATTGATTTGGCCGCAATATTTACAATATTTCATAATATTTAATCTCCTTTTTCTATCATTATAACATAAATATAAAAAAAATTAAAGTAATTAGTAATATATTAATTACATAATGAATAAAATTAATTGAAGAGGTGTTATAATGAAAAAGAAAATTATCTTAGTGGTTGCCGTTTTAGCAATATTGATTACTTTAATATGCATCCCCAAAACAACCTATCAAAAATGGTTTGGAAAAACGCCAAATGATAATCCTGTAGATACCAATAAAGAATATCAAACTATTTTTGTAGTAGATGAAAAAAATAAACTGGTTGGTTTAAAAGTTCCAGTTGAGGAAATTGAAGAAGATCAAATTGCGCAAAAATGGAATTTATTAACATCCCAAATGAATAAAATTCCTCAAGGTTATTCCTCGCCAATCACACCATCAACTGTTTTGAATGATTATAAAATTGAAGATAACAAGTTAATATTAAATGTTTCAGAAGATATCTTACGATCATCAGGACGACTTGCAATTGAATCCTTAGCTTGGACTTTTTGCAATGATGAAATCAAAGAAGTTGTTTTAAGAGTAGATGAAAATGTTGTCAATTTAATAAGTGATTATCAATTTAATAAAATTTCTAAAGAAATTGGAACTAACTTTACTTATGAAACTTCATATTTATTTGAAGCTGACTATACAACTGTAGTTTTTTATGAAAATGATTTTATTCTTCCTGTAACGTATTTCTACAAAGATATAAATGAATATGATTTTATGATTAGTAAAATATTTAGCGAAAATAACATAGAATTGACGGATTATACCTATACCATAGATAATGAAAACTTAGTCATTCAAATTAATGATAATATTACAATGAGTGATTCTTTAAAGCAAACTTTAGAGGAAACTGTAAAATTAAATTTTAGTGTTGATGCAATGACGGTTAATGGTGTCGATACGGTATTATATGAAAAAACATTTGTAGAGGTTAATTAACTTTTAGTTAATTACCTCCAAATGTTCTTTTTGCTTTATCTTTTTACAAATATTTAGTATAATGTAGAAGAGGTATAGCGATGAAGATTTTATTAGGAACGAAAAATGATCATAAAATCATTGAAATGACAAGAATTATAAAAACATATGCAAAAAATAATGACAAAGAATTTGAGATATTTTCGCTTAAAGATTTTGATGATAGAATTGAGCCTGATGAAAATGGTCATTCATTTGTAGAAAATGCGATGATAAAAGCGAAATATTATTATGAAATTTTTAAAATAGCTACTATTGCAGACGATTCGGGATTAGAAGTAGAGGCTTTACACAATGAACCTGGTATTTATAGTGCTCGATATGCCTCAAAGAATGATAAAAATAGTACAGATCAGGAAAATAGAAAAAAACTTTTATCTAAAATGAAACATATAAAAAATCGTAATGCCCGTTTTTGTTGTGCCATTGCTTATTATGATGGAAAATTGATGCAATCTAGTATAGCTAATACTTTTGGTAAAATATTAGATAAAGAGATTGGCAATAATGGATTTGGGTATGATTCTTTATTTTTTAGTGATGAGTTAAGGAAACCTCTTGGTCTTGCTAGTGATGAAGAAAAGGATTTAGTTAGCCATCGTGGTAAAGCCCTTAGACAGTTATTCGATGATATGAAACAAGAATGAATAGAATTGTTAAAAAATTTACCACATTATTTTACAAAATATTGAAAATATTGTATAATATTAGTGTTTATAAGTAAGGGTATGAAAGGGGTGACTAAAGAGATGCCAAAAACCGTTGTTAGAGAAAATGATACATTAGATGAAGCTTTAAAGAGATTCAAACGAGATGTTTCAAGATCAGGAACCCTTGTTGAAGCCCGTAAACGTCAACACTATATGAAACCTAGCGATGTTCGTAAAGAAAAAAGAAGAGCTGCTAGGAAAAATGGTAGTCGTCATTAAAAAGTATGCTGTCACAATGTGACAGTTTTTATTTTTTATTTAGACGTATGATTGAATGATTTGATGAATATAATGTATAGGTGATAGAAATGAGTTTTGTTAATAATGAGTTAAATTTGGCTAAAATATCACTTTTTCTTGATAAAAATAAAAAAATTTATAAAACAACTTTATATAATATGGGAAAAATAATAACCTTTGATGAACATACTATTGTTCTTGATTTTTATAGCATCGAAGGTATGTATTTAAAAATTATTAAGTTGGAGGAAAATGAAATTGAAATTGAAGGAACGATTACCAAAGTTACATATCAAGAAAAAACAGAAATATAATCATTATCGATATCATTTATTTGTCAATAAAGAAGCATTTGATCATTTGACTTTAACAGGGATTTACAATGTTAATATGAAAGATGAGGTTGTTGACTTTGATTGTAATAAAGAGATTATTAAAAAATTAGATAATGAAGAAGTCGAATATAAAAAAATAGATCGTGTAAAACATTTTTTTCAAAGAAATTCTCATAAAGCAACAATTTCCATTATTTTTTTGATTTTTATCATGATTATTTTTTTTATTAATCAATTCTTAATACGAGAAATTATTTTTGAAGATGATAAATATAAAAATGACTTAGTATATGAATATGTAGAATCCTATTCTAAAAAATTAGGACCATATATTGTTTTAAATGATTCGATTGCCAACATTTCAAAAGAATTACGGAAAAAATTTTATCAATATGCATATATTGGATTAAATAAGAGAGGTTCAAAATTAATAATAGAGATTGTTTATCAAGATATTCAAGATAATCAAAAAAAAGATGATCAAAAAATTGGTGAGTATTATGCAAATGCAGATGCTACAATTAGTTATATTAATCTAAGTTCAGGACAAGTTGTTATAAAATACAATGATGTTGTTAAAAAAGGAGATCTAATTGCTACTAGTAATCTACAATATTTAGATAATTTGTATAGTAGAGATAAAATGGTGCCATTAGTAGGTGAAATTTTAGGAAATGTCAAAGAGTATTATGAAATTGAAGTGCTAAAAAATGAAGAGGTCGAATTTTTCAATGGAAATAAACAACAATTTTATACATTGGATTTTTCAAAAAAAATATTATTTTCTAAAAGAAATCCATATGAAAACTATTTTATTACTAAATATACTTTATTTAAAATAGGAAAATTTCAAGTTGTAAAAAACATTATATATGAAAAGGATACAGCTAGTGTTATAAGAACGAAAAAAGAGGCGCAAGACTATGCCCTTATTCAAATCTATCAAGATTATGAAGCTAATCGCACATCGAAAAAAGAAAAGATTGATTCAATTCAGTTGATCAACTTTATTGAATACGAAGACCGTTATTATTTTAAATTTATCGTTAGTGCTTGCAAAAATATTGTGGAATTTAAACCATTTTGACAAAAGTTAGTATATTTGCTAACTTTTTTAATTTGACTATTGACGATTTTGCAAAATTTTGGTATAATATATAAGTAAAATGGCATTAGTGTGCACATATGTAGAAAAGAGGAATGTATATGGAAATGACGATGGACAAATTTGTAGCTTACCTAAAACAACTTGGTTTTGTATACCAAGGTAGTGAAATATATGGTGGACTTGCTAATACTTGGGATTATGGTCCTCTTGGCGTTGAATTAAAAAATAACTTAAAAAAATTATGGTGGAAAGCTTTTGTACAATCATCTGTGAATAATGTAGGAATTGATTCCGCCATTTTAATGAATCCCCAAACATGGGTTGCAACAGGACATGTTGGCGGATTTAGTGATCCTTTAATTGATTGTAAATGTTGTAATACGAGATATCGTGCGGATAAATTAATAGAAGATTTTACTCATGGAAGTGAAACAGGTGATGGATGGGATAATGATAAATTATATAATTATGTAATGGATAATAAAATTCCATGTCCCAATTGTGGAAAAACGAACTTTACTGAAATTAGAAAATTTAATTTGATGTTTCAAACTCATCAAGGTGTTGTCGAAGATGCCAAGACGGTTGTGTATTTGCGACCAGAAACAGCGCAAGGTATTTTCTTAAATTTTAAAAATGTCCAAAGAACGACACGTAAAAAAGTTCCTTTTGGTATTTGTCAAATTGGTAAAAGTTTTAGAAATGAAATTACACCTGGTAATTTTATTTTCAGAACACGTGAATTTGAACAAATGGAATTAGAATTTTTTTGCAAACCTGGTACTGATCTTGAGTGGTTTGCATATTGGAAACAATTTTGCATTGATTTTTTAAAGGATTTAGGAATAAAAGAAGAATATATTCGATCACGTGATCATGCAAAAGAAGAATTGAGTTTTTATTCTAAAGCCACAACTGATTTGGAATTTAAATTTTTCTTTGGTTGGGGTGAACTTTGGGGAATTGCTGATAGAACAGACTATGATTTATCGGTACATCAAAAACATTCTGGTGAAAATTTAGAATATCTTGATCCTGAAACCAATGAAAAATATTTACCCTATGTCATAGAACCAAGTTTAGGTGTTGAAAGATTATTACTTGCGGTTCTAACAAGTGCCTATGAAGAAGAAACTTTAAGCGATGGAGAAACTAGGGAGGTGTTGCATTTTGATCCTCGGGTAGCTCCTGTTAAAGTGGCTATTTTGCCTCTTGTAAATAAATTAAATGATAAAGCTTTAGAACTTTACCAAATGTTAAAAAAATATTTTGTTTGTGAGTATGATTCGAGTGGAAAAATCGGTAAGAGATATCGTCGCCAAGATGCGATTGGTACTCCATATTGCCTAACAGTTGATTTTGAAACATTAGAAAATAATTCTGTTACTCTTCGTAATCGAGATTCAATGGAGCAATTTAGAATCAATATCGATGACCTCTTAAAATATTTGAATGATAAATTTTAAAAAATAAAGGGTGAGTAAAAATGATCTCACAAAATATAAAGAAACAAATAATAGATCAAACAAATATTGTTGAGGTGGTAGGAGAGGTAGTTCAACTTACTAAAAAAGGAAGTAGCTATTTTGGCCTTTGTCCTTTTCATAATGATAATCATCCATCGATGAGTGTCAATAATGAAAAAAAGATGTTCAATTGCTTTAGTTGCAATACTAAAGGAAATGTTATCTATTTTATGTCACGATTTCATAATATTACTGATGATCAAGCAACAATTATGCTTGCAAAAAGACTTGGCATTGAAATTAGCGAAGCATCAACAAAAGAGGCTATAAAACAAGAACGACTTTTAAAAGTGATGAATGATGCAACCCTTTTCTATCAATTTTATTTAAATAATAGTGAAGAAGGATTAGAGGCTAAAAAATATTTATTTAGCCGAGGAATTGATGAAGATATTATAAAAAAGTTAAAAATAGGTTTGGCATCAAGTGAAAGAAATTATTTAAATTTAGCCTTAAAACAAAAAAATCATTCAGAACTTGATCAAATTGAGTTAGGTTTAATTAAAAATGATGATACAAATACTAGTTATGATGTTTTTAGAAACCGGATTATTTTTCCCATTGAGAATAATAATGGGCAAGTTGTTGGTTTTAGTGGAAGAATTTACCGTGATAATAATCAAGCAAAATATATAAATTCTTCTGATAATGAAATTTTTCATAAAGGAAAAATTTTATATCATTTTCATGATGCAATTCCAGCCGTTAGAGAAAATAATAAAATAATTATTTTTGAAGGTTTTATGGATGTTATTGCCGCCATACGGGCTAATATTCATTATGGTGTAGCTACAATGGGGACAGCTCTTACAAATGATCATATTAAGGCAATTCTTAGTTTGACTAAAAATATAATCCTTTGTTTTGATGGAGATGAGGCAGGTATTCATGCAATGAAGCGTTCTGCAATGCTTTTTGCAAATTATCAAATTATTCCAAAAGCAATTGTTTTACCCAATAATCAAGATCCAGATGAATATGTAAAAGAAAATGGTATAGATAAATTGAATCAATATTTTGTGGCTAATGAAAAAAATGTGTACGCTTATTTATACGATTTAGCTTTTAAAAAATTTATTAAGGGAGATTTAGAATCAGCCGAAAATTTTAAAAAGGAAGTTTTTGAATTTGCACGTTTTTCTAAAACGAATACAATTGTTGAACATTTTATTAAGATGTTAGCAGAAGATTTAGAAGTATCATCTGATAGTTTAATGAAAGATTTTGGCAAAATGGATTATATCCATTCATCCAATGAGGCATTACCACTAGAAAAAACTGAGATTCAGACCAAAATCAAACCAATTAAAATTAAGAAAAAGGTTTTTTTAGCATATAATATGTTGATTAAACATATGATTTTTTCAAAAAGAAAGTTTATTGAATTTAAAAATCAAATAGGTGATGAATTATATCTTGATAAAAAATTAGCCATTCATTTTGAATTTGTAAAAAAAATGGAAATCTTTTATGCCGAAAACGAAAAGATGGATGAAGAAGATTTTATGGAGATATCTAAGAAATTAGACGAAGCAAATAATTCTTTAGCGTATAGTAGTTTTGCTAGGGAAATCCTTGAAAAGGTAATTTCTAATATTAAGGATGATGACGAATTTATGCAGTGCCTTGATACCATAAATGATTGTAAAAAGGATTTATCTGGTACAAGATTTTATAACAAAGCAATTTCATCGAGAAATATTGAAGATATTAAAAATTTTGAAACTATTCGGAAAGAACATGTAAAAATTATGTCTAAGGAGGAAAAATGATAGACGAGATTTTATATAAGGAACAAATAGATGCTATAAAAGAGTATGTTAAGAAAAATCAATATATTTCTTTAGCAAAGATATCTGAAATTTTTGACAATAACATTTCCGATGAATTACTAGATGATATTGTTGAGTATTTAGATAATGAAGGAGTCGAAATAACTAAAGATAGTGAAGAAGTGCCAAGCGAAGAAGAACTATTAACCGAGATTGCCGATGATGATTTTGAAGCTTTTGTAGAAGATTTAGAGACCGATGATGAATTGGGTGAATTAGCATCTGCTGTTGATAGTGAAATTAAAGTATCAGATTTTGAAGATATTGTATCTGTTAGTTATTCAGCAGATGATCCAGTTAAAATGTATTTAAGAGATATTGGTCAAATTGATTTATTAACGATAACGCAAGAATCGGAATATGCTAGGATGTATCAGGAATCTTTGATGTGTCAAGATAAGATTGATACATACAAGAAACAGGGTAAACAACTTAGTGAAGATGAATTAAATGAATTAAATGAAAAAATAGAATTAGGTGAAGAAGCAAGAAAAATTTTAATTGAATCTAATTTACGACTTGTTGTTTCCATTGCAAAAAGATATTTAGGAAGAGGTCTTCCTTTTCTTGACCTTATTCAAGAAGGCAATATGGGGCTTATGAAAGCGGTTAATAAATTTGATCCAACAAAAGGTTTTAAATTTTCGACTTATGCTACATGGTGGATTCGTCAAGCTATTACTAGGGCGATTGCTGATAATGCAAGAACAATTAGAATTCCTGTTCATATGGTTGAAACCATTAATAAATTAGTTCGGACAACAAGAAGACTAACCCAAGAAAAAAGACGTGAACCAACAGCAGAAGAAATTGCGGCTGAAATGAAAATTTCGGTAGAAAAAGTACAACAAATTCAACGAATTGCTCAAGAACCTATGTCATTTGACGCAACTGTGGGTGAAGATGATGACTCTAGTTTAGGTGATTTTATTGATGATAAAGAGACTTTAAATCCGCTAGAATATACCCAAAATATGATATATCGTGAAGAAATTGAAAAGGTTTTGCAAACTCTTACGCCAAGAGAAGAAAAGGTGATTCGTCTTCGTTATGGTTTAGATGATAATAGACCACGCACTCTTGAAGAGGTTGGTAAAGAATTTGGTGTCACTCGCGAAAGAATTAGACAGATTGAAGCCAAAGCAATTAGAAGACTTCGACATCCAAGTAGATTAAAACGATTAGAACAACATCGGGTAAAATATTAAAAATATACAAATGTTATAGTACAACAGTAATGATTTTACTATGTAGATATAACATTTGTATTTTTAAATAGGTGAAAAAATGTTATCAATAAGACTACAACAAGTATTAAAATATATAAGTTCAGATGACTATGTAGCAGATATCGGTTGTGATCATGGATATCTGACAATTGCTGCTATTGAAAAAGGTGTTAAATTTGTACAATTAATTGATAATAAAGAAGGACCTTTAAAAGTAGCAAAGAAAAATTTACAACAATTTGAAGATATAGCTCAAGTAATTTATACACATGCGGATGGATTATCAAACCTAAATCATTTGATTAATGTAGCTTGTATTTGTGGCATGGGTGGTGATTTAATATATCATATTATTGAGAATAGTTTGGCAAAGGCACAAAATTTAGATTTTTTAATTTTACAAGCTAATTCTAAAGTTGAATTCTTAAGAGAAAATTTGGCAAATTTAAAATTTGAAATAATGGATGAACAAATAGTTTACGATAAGAAGAAATATTATCAAATAATGCAAGTCAAATATAATCCCCAAATGTTACCCCTTAGTAAAAAACAAATCTTATTTGGGCCTATTTTATTAGAAAAAAGAAATCAAATTTTTCTTGACTATCTTTATAATAAATTAATCACAATGAATGCTATCATTGAAAACAAGACAATTTCATCTGATAACTTATCTCAATTAAAAGAAAAAAAAGAAATGATAGAGGAGGTATTGAATGAAACAATTTGAAATAACAAGTTTTTTAGAATCAAAATTTCCTAATACTTTAGCTAGTCAATTTGACATAGGTAAAGTGGGGCTTCAATTTGGTTCAAAAGACAAACAAATTCATAAAATGATTATAGCACTAGATGCTACAAAAGATGTTATAGATGAGGCTATTGAAAAAAAATGCGATTTATTAATCACACATCATCCTTTTTTATTTTTTCCGCTTTTATCAGTTGATTATGATAGTGCATTGGGGAAAAAATTATTAAAAATTTTTCATGCTAAATTAAATATTTATTCTATGCATACAAATTTTGATACAGCTTTTGGAGGAATGAATGATATTTTAGCATCAATATTAAATTTAACAAATATTAAAGCTGAAAAAGAAGAAATAGATAGCAATTGTTTTATAAGAATAGGTGAGGTGCCACAAGTAAAATTAAAAGATTATGTTAGTATGGTTAATACCAACTTACAAGATTTTGTTATGAGGTATGTTGGTTGTGATGAAAAAATAATAACAAAAGTTGGAATCATTGGAGGAGCAGGGGCTAATGAATTGAACAATGCAATAAAACTCGGTTGTGATTGCCTCATCACTGGAGAAGTAAAACATAATCAAGCTTTAGAAGCATTAGAAAGAGGAATTGCGCTAATTGAAGTGAGTCATAGTGTGGAATCTTTGTTCAAAGAGTATCTTCAGGAAATGTTAAAGAAGGCTTTTCCAACTTGCGAGGTTCTTGTATCGCAAAAAGAAAAAGATCCTTTTAAGCCATTTCGGTGATTGGTTAGACTTTTATGATTGATTGTATAAGGGTTCATTAAAATAAAAAATAGTAAGTAACTACTTACTATTTTCTAAAACTAAAATTCTTATGATTACTCTTCTACAATTGCTTCAACAGGACAGTTTTCTTGACATGCTCCACAATCAATACATTGTTCAGGGTCAATTACATAAATATCGCCTTCTGAAATGCATTCTACAGGACAATTAGCAGCACAACTTCCACATGCAATACATTTATCTGTAATTTTTCTTGGCATAATAATTCCTCCATTATCTTTTATAGTAAAATTATAGTTTAAATTTGTTTAAATTGCAAGGATATTGCAAATAAAAACTTGAATAGGAGAATGGATGGATACATTGGCATATAACTTGAAAATAATAATTTATTTTGTTATAATAATTTTACTTTACTCGAAAGGAGATTTAAATAATATGTTGCAATGGTGGGTATGTTTATTAATCGGCATTGGATGCTTAGTAGTAGGATTTGTTATTGGCTTTTTTGTGATACGTGCGGTATTTACTAAACAATTGAAAAAAAATCCCCCAATCAATCGTGATATGATTCGGGCAATGTTTATGCAAATGGGAAGAAAGCCATCCGAAAAAGATATTACTAGAGTTATGAATTCCATGAATCAATACAAATAATTTAATAATAAACGGTTCGCAAAGAGGCGAACCGTTTTATTCTTTTTCATTTGAATTGAATAAAAAAATTATGATTTTTTATCAAATAATTTTATTTTATTTTCTTCGTTATGAATCAATCGTTTATAATTAGGAATATGTTTTATGATGATTAAAATAAAAGTTAGGATAAGAAAAATAAATAAATACATATCGTTTTTTTGCATAATAAAATAAGCGATGATTAATGACAGCGTACCAAGAGTTGAAGCAACTGAAATATATTTTGTAATGCTAGCAACCAAAACAAATGTAATCAGTCCAACAACTGCTAAAGGCCAAAAATAGCATGTTATTACTCCTGCAAAACAGGATATTCCCTTTCCACCTTTAAACTTTAGGAAAATAGGAAAAAGGTGTCCTAAAATAGCTAAAGTACCATAAATTAATGGATGAATATGAATAGTGAAAAAGTCATCTTGATAATTGAAAAGATATTTGCTTATTATCACAAAGATGCCTGCTTTAAAAAAGTCAAGTAAAAATACGATAAATCCATAACCTTTACCTAATGTTCTTGAAGCATTTGTTGCGCCTATATTATGGCTACCATAACTACGAATATCAATGCCTTTAGATTTGCCGATTAAATATCCAACTGGAATGGAACCTACTAAATAAGATAATAACATCATTAAAATTGGTACAAAGGTTCCCATATTTTCACCTCCAAAATTACAAATATTATACTATAATTTTAATTATATTTCAAATAAAAGTTCTTGTAATAAGATAAAGTTTAAATCTGTATCTGTATAAAAAATTGGGAAGCATTTGATAAAAATATAGATGAAAAATAAAATCATAATATGTCGAATTATTAATTTATCTATAGTTTAGTTAGATATTTTAACTATTTTTCTTGCCAAAAAAATAAATTTGTGCTATAATAAATAAAGATGGTAAAAAATAAGTTGAAAGGGTGGTATCATGGCAAAAACTACAAATGTTTATAATGAGGATTCGATTCAAGTCTTACAAGGATTAGAAGCAGTTCGTAAACGTCCTGGTATGTATATTGGCTCAACCGATGCAAGAGGTCTTCATCATCTTGTTTGGGAAATAGTTGACAATGCTATTGATGAGGCCTTATCAGGTTATGGTAATCATATCATTGTAAATATTCATAAAGATAATAGTATTGAAGTAATGGATAATGGTCGTGGTATTCCAACAGGAATTCATAAGGTTGAAAAACGTCCTACGCCAGAAGTCATTTTTAATACTTTGCATGCGGGAGGAAAATTTGATACTGAGGGTGGATATAAAGTATCTGGAGGTCTTCATGGTGTAGGCTCTAGTGTTGTAAATGCCTTAAGTGAGTGGTTGACTGTTACAATTTATCGAGATGGCAAAATATATAATCAGACCTATCGAAATGGTGGTAAAGTCATTGAAAAACCTAAGAATTTAGGCGAAACCAAAAGAACGGGTTCAACAATTCAATTTAAACCTGATCCCAAAATTTTTTCTTCGACAATTTTTGAATATAAAACAATTGCCCAAAGATTAAAAGAGTCAGCATACTTAATCAAAGGGTTAAAAATTGATCTGAATGATTTAAGAACAAACAAATCAGAAAGTTTTCATTATGAAAATGGAATTGTTGAATTTATTAAAAGTTTAACCGCTGGTAAAGATGCTTTATATGAACCAGTTTTTTTAAGTGGGAATATGTTTAAAATTAATATAGAGGTATCTTTAATATATTGTGAAAAGACTTATAATGAAAATATTTTATCCTTTGTCAATAATATTAGAACTCGAGATGGCGGAACTCATGAAATTGGTTTTAAATCTGCTATTACAAGAGCATTTAATGATCATGCACGATTAATAGGTGCTCTAAAAGATAAAGATTTAAATTTAGATGGTGCCGACATTAGAGAGGGTCTAACTGCTATCATTTCAATTAGAATTCCTGAGGATTTACTGCAATTTGAAGGACAGACCAAAAATAAATTGGGAACACCTGAGGCTAAGAATGCAGTTGAACAAGTTGTATATGAACAGATGAAATCTTATCTTGCGGAAAACGGTCAAATTTCAAGCAATTTGATTGCTAGATCAATTCGGGCTGCTAAAGCAAGAGAAGCTGCGAAAAAAGCTCGAGATGAAGTTAGGATGGTAAAACAAAAGACTTCTAAACCTGCTAATTTAATTGGTAAATTAACACCTGCTCAATATAAAAATCCGGATAAAAATGAATTGTTTTTGGTAGAAGGGGATTCAGCAGGAGGTACCGCAAAACAAGGTCGAGATCGAAGTTTTCAGGCAATTTTGCCACTTAGAGGAAAAGTAATTAATACTGCTAAGGCCAAAATTGAAGAAGTTTTAAAGAATGAAGAAATTATGTCAATCATTAATGCTATAGGGGGTGGGTTTGGTCCTGATTTTGATGTTACAAAATCAAATTATAGTAAAGTAATTATAATGACGGATGCGGATACAGATGGTGCCCATATTCAGATCCTTTTATTAACTTTTTTCTATCGTTATATGAAACAATTGGTTGAAAAAGGAATGGTGTATATTGCAACTCCGCCTCTTTATAAAATAACTTCTAAAAGTGGCATTGAATATGCTTGGACAGATGAGGAATTAAGAGAGAAAATTCAAAAGAAAAATGTTCAAATACAACGCTATAAAGGTCTTGGAGAAATGAATGATGAGCAACTTTGGGAAACAACAATGGATCCAACAAAAAGAACGCTTATTCAAGTCTTGATTGGCGAGGATGGCGATGCAGAAAACAAAATGGAAATTTTGATGGGTGATGATGTTGAACCAAGACGAGAATGGATTGAAAATAACGTCGTATTTGATAATGATGATAATTTTATTTTAGAGGATGTGTCTGAAGATGAATAATAAAAATAACATATCTAAAAAAATGGAGAAGTTTGTCGAAGAATATTTAGTCGAAAACTTTGAAAATATAATGGGAGATCGCTTTGGAAGATATTCTAAATATATTATTCAAGATCGTGCTCTTCCTGATGTAAGAGATGGACTAAAACCAGTTCAAAGAAGAATTCTTTATGCTATGCATAAACTTGGACTTACTTCTAATAAACCTTTTAAAAAATCGGCAAGAATTGTTGGTGATGTTATTGGTAAATATCATCCTCATGGAGATACTGCAGTTTACGATGCAATGGTTAGAATGAGTCAAACGTTTAAAATATTATTACCACTCATTGATATGCATGGTAACAACGGAAGTATTGATGGCGATCCTGCTGCTGCAATGCGTTATACTGAGGCTCGTATGAGTGTTTTTTCAGAACTAATGTTGGAAGATTTAGGGAAAAGAACAGTAGGTTTTGTTCCTAACTTTGATGATGAAGAATTAGAACCAATTGTACTACCTTCAAAATTTCCCAATATTTTAGTTAATGGGGCAAGTGGGATATCTGCTGGTTATGCTACTGAAATTCCTCCCCATAATCCAGGAGAAGTCATAGATGCAGCCATTTATCGGATAAATAATCCTAATTCAACAACGGAAGAATTGATGCAATTTGTGAAAGGTCCTGATTTTCCTACTGGGGCGATTGTTCAAGGGCTTGATGGATTAAAAAGTGCTTATGAAACAGGACGAGGTAAAGTTATTGTTCGTTCTAAATATGAAATAGATAAAAGTAAAATTGAACCAAGAATTATAATTACTGAGATTCCTTTTGATGTGAATAAAGCTGTTTTGCTTAGAAAAATGAGTGATGTCATTCAATTGAAAGGTATTGAAGGAATCAAGATGATTCGTGATGAATCAAGTAGACAAGGGTTAAGAATCGTCATTGATTTAAGACGTGATGTAAATCCAGATAATATTATTAACTTTTTGTTAAAACAAACAGATTTACAAACTTCTTATAATTTTAATATGGTTGCTATATCGCAGGGTCGACCTTTACAAATGGGACTTGTTGATATTCTAGATGCGTATATTACGCATCAAAAAGAAGTTATTACCAATCGGTGCAATTATGATTTAGAAAAATCTTTGAAACGTTTAGAGATTGTTAAAGGTCTGATTTCTATGGTATCTATTTTGGATTCCGTTATTGCAACAATCAGAAATTCTAAAAATAAAGCTGATGCGAAAGAAAATATTATTTCAAAGTATGGATTTACTGATATTCAAGCAGAAGCGATTGTAATGTTACAATTATATCGTTTAACAAATACTGATATTTTTGCTTTAAGAACAGAACAAAAAGAATTAGAACAAAGTATTAAGCAACTAAAACATATTTTATCAAGTGAAACGGCATTGCAAAAAACAATTATTGCTGAACTTAGTCGTGTAAAAGAAATTGTAAATATAGAAAGAAAAACCCAAATTGAACATGAGGTTGAGGAAGTAGAGGTTAAAACGGAAGAATTTATCGCAAAAGAAGATGTGATGCTTTTAATTACTCATGATGGTTATTTAAAACGTCTTAGTAAAAAAGCTTTTCTTGCTACCACTGAACCCACTAAACTAAAAGATGGAGATGTGATTACCGATATATATGAAACTTCGACTACAGATACTTTGATCCAGTTTACCGACAAAGGAAATTATATTTTTCTACCTATTCACAAAATTCCAGAAGTTAAACATAAGGATTTGGGATTTCATGTGAGTACATTAATAGGTATGGAAACGAATGAAAAAGTTATTTTTTCCTTCCCAGTTGATGATTTTAATAAAGAGCGCTATGTTCTTTTAGCAACTGCTTCAGGTTTAATTAAACGAATAAAGTTATCTAGTTTATATGTAACAAGATATTCTAAAGCCTTAAAAGCTACTAAGATTAAAGACGATGATTATGTTGTTAGTGCAGATGTTGTAACAGGTAGTAATTATGAGGTTGTGATTGCGACTAAAGATGGATATATGAATCGTTATGATGCATCTGAAGTTAGTATTATTGAGCCTGCTTCTTTTGGAGTAAAATCTATTGAATTAAAAAGTAGGCCTAATGATTACGTAGTTGGTGCTAAATATGTTAGCGAAAAAGATATTGTTTTACTACTTACTAATCGGGGGAATATTAAACGCCTTCGTCCTGAAGAAATTAACAAAGGTAAGAAAAATAATGTAGGTAAAATGTATCTAAAGACAGTTAAGTCTAATATGCATGAGGCGATTGATTTAGAAGTAATTCATGGCAAAAATGCCAATAGTGATCTTGCTAGTTATATTTTTTGTGAAAAAGGCTATGTTGAAATTGATTATACTCTTCTTAGAACAGCGATTGCGGATAATGGAAAAAAATTTGTTTCTAATAATAATGGAAAACCATATGAAATTGTTATTTGCCGAAATGGTAATGATTTAGAATTATAAAATTTTAATTAGCATTTATATTACGGATATTTTGATATTATGATATAATTATCGCATAGAGGTGCAAAGACATGTTAAAAATCGCAATTGATGGTCCAGCTGGTTCTGGTAAATCTACTATATCAAAAATCATAGCAACTAAACTAGGTATTGAATATATTGATACAGGTGCAATGTATCGTGCAATTACACTAAAGGCAATTCAACTTGGAATCGATATAGACGATGAAAATCAATATCACTTTTTGGAATCGACTTCATTAGATATTTGCAATGGTCGTTTCATTATGGATGGTGTTGATGTTAGTGATGAAATTAGATCCGTTGAGGTAACAAATGCTGTTTCAACGCCATCAAAGATGGCAAAGGTTCGTGAATATTTGGTAGAGTATCAACAGAAAATTAGCAATTCAAAAAATTGTATTATGGATGGACGTGATATTGGAACGGTTGTTTTGCCAGATGCCTCTATTAAAATATATCTAGATGCTACGATAGAATGTAGGGCAAGACGAAGAATGCTAGAACGCAAAGAAAAAGGAATTGATTTATCACTTGAAGAAACAATTAAAGAAATTGAACTTCGCGATTGGAAAGATTCTACTAGAAAGCATAGCCCACTTCGGTGTGCAGAAGATGCGATAGTCATTGATAGTACCGATTTATCAATTGATGAAGTGGTTAGTCGGATTATAAATTTAGTAAATGAGAGGACAAAAAAAATGAGTAAATACGCTTATAAAGAAGGACAAAATGTTAGGGGAATGATTATTAACGTAACAAAGGATGCGATTTATCTAACAGTTGATGAGGATAATAAAGCAGTGATTTATGCTAATGATTTAAAGGGATATCAAGAAGGACAAAAACTTTATGATACATATTATGAAGGTCAAGAATTTGAAGGGTTAGTAAAACAAATTACAAAAGATAAAAAGACCGGCGAACCTCTATTTATTTTGTCAACTACATTACAAGATGAAAAAGATAAATTGACTTTATTTGAACAATTGAAAGAGAATGATGAAATAATTAAAGCAAAAGTAGTAAAAGTTACATCCGCAGGTGCTGATTTAGAATATGAAGGTTTTAAATTATTTTTACCAACTAAATTTATTGATTTAAAAGAGGAAGCATTACATTCTTTAAAAGGTCAAGTTTTAGATGTAATGGTTATTTATGTTAATAAAGATCGTTTACAAGTTACGGTTTCTAATGTGATGGCTATGAAAAAACAATATCGGCTTGCAAAGGAAAAAGCGTATGCTGCTTTATCGGTAGGAATGGAAACCGAAGGAGAAGTTTTGAATGTTTTACCTTATGGTGCTATTGTTAGCCTTGGTGAAGTAAGTGGCTTACTTCATCAATCTGAAATTGATCATAAAGCGGTTAGAAATGTTGCCTCACGTTTAAAAGTGGGCGATAAAGTAAAAGTAAAAATTATTGGTATAGATGGCAATAAAATTTCTCTTTCAATGAAGGCTTTAGTTAAACATCCATGGGAAGTTTTAAAAGAAACATATCATGTAGGGGATGTTTTTGAAGGAGTAGTAAAAAAAGTAATTCCTGCAGGGTTAATCATCGAATTAACAGAAGATTATTCTGGATTAATGCCAAGAGGAGAATATTCTTGGTTTGCTAATGTAAAATTTGACCAAGAAGTAAAAGAAGGCGATACTATAACAGTTAAAGTGATGGCTATTGATGATGAAAAAAATCGTGTAAGTTTATCACATCGTGAAACTTTAGAAAATACTTGGTCTGATATTAAATTACGTCGTGGAGATAAAATCACTGTAACCATTTCATCTATTACCGATAAGGGTGCACTTGTTAATTACAAAAATGTACAAGGTTTTTTACCAATTAGTGAAGTTACATCGCTTAAGAGAATATCTAAAGTAGATGAAGTTTATCCAGTAAACTCAACTCTTGAAGTAATGGTACAAGATTGTGATCCTGCTTTTGCAAAATTACGTGTTAGTGCCAAAGCAATAGAACTTGCAAAGGAAAGAGATACATTTGATAAATATTTTGCTGAACAAGCAAAAGAAGTACCAACTAATACAATAGGTGATATGTTAGAAAACCTTGACTTAGAAAAGAAAGAAAAATAATTATGAAAAGAGGAACAGTTGCGATTGTCGGTAGACCTAATGTTGGGAAATCAAGTATCTTCAATCGTTTAGCAGGTGAGAAATTAGCAATTACTGATGATGCTAGTGGTATTACAAGAGACCGACTATATACAAATTGTGAATGGTTAGATCAAGAGTTTTCATTAATTGATACAGGTGGAATTGAACTTAAAAATGTCCCTTTTATGGAAGAAATTAAGGCACAAGCACAATTAGCAATTGATGAGGCGGATGTTATTGTCTTGGTTACTGATGGAAGAGTAGGAATTACTAATGGAGATCGTGATGTGGTAAATATTTTACATCGAAGTAAAAAACCTGTTATTGTTGCCGCAAACAAAATAGATGACATAAAATTCATGGATAATATCTATGAATTTTATAATTTAGGGGTTGAAGAGGTTTTTGCAATAAGTGCTTTGCATGGCATTGGTATTGGGGATATGCTTGATCGTATCATTGCACTATTACCGGAAAAAAAAGTAAAAAGATATGATGATACTACTGAATTTTGTATTATTGGGCAGCCTAATGTTGGTAAAAGTTCTTTAACCAATGCAATCCTAGGTACTGAAAGGGTAATTGTTAGCGATATTGCTGGAACAACTCGTGATGCAATTGATTCTAAATTTACAAAAGATGGTAAAAATTATGTTGTCATAGATACAGCTGGGATTCGCAAACAAGGAAAAATTTATGAAAATGCTGAAAAATATAGTGTTCTTCGAGCTATTAGGGCAATAGAGAGATCATCCATTGTTTTAGTTGTTTTGGATGGAACAAAGGAAATAGAAGAACAAGATAAAAGAATTGCAGGTTATGCTGCGGAATATAACAAAGGTGTAATTATCGTTGTCAATAAGTGGGATGCTGTTGAAAAAGATGAAAAATCGATGAAAGAATATACTGAAAAAATCAGAAAAAATTTTTTGTTTTTAAGTTATGCTCCAATTGTTTTTGTTTCAGCTCTAAAAAATCAACGTATTCAAACTCTTTTTGAACAAATAAAAATTGTTTCGCAAAACTATACGAGAAGACTGGCAACAAATGTTTTAAATGATATTTTGCTTGATGCTTCATTGATGAATCAAGCACCCATTTTTAATGGCGATCGCATAAAAATTTATTATGGTTCCCAAGTTGAAATAGCACCACCAACTTTTGTTCTTTTTGTAAATGATCCTAATTATATGCATTTCTCTTATCAACGATATCTAGAAAATCGTTTTCGAGAAGCTTTTATGTTAGAAGGTACGCCAATTAAAATTATATTGAGAAAGCGGGAAAATTAATGGAAAAAGTTTCAATTATAGGTGCAGGTAGTTGGGGGAGTGCTCTTGCAAGAATTCTTGGAGATAATCATTATCAAGTGTTACTTTATGATACTGATAAAAATACAGTTGATGAAATCAATCATTTTCATACAAATGTATCTAAACTTCCAATTGGAATGTTGCCTTTAGAAGTTCAGGCGACTACTTCAATAAAAGAAGTGATATCTTTTTCTGATATTATTGTTTTGAGTATTCCAACTAAGGTATTAAGAAGTGTTTTACATTTAATTAATGAAATCATAGATAAACCGAAACTTTTTGTCAATACTTCAAAAGGATTAGAACCAGATACTTATTTGAGAGTATCAGAGGTCTTAAATGCGACAATTGATCAGCACTATATCAAAGGGTTTGTTGCTTTGACCGGACCATCACATGCAGAAGAAGTTATAAGACAATTGCCAACAACGATTTGTTCTGTATCTACGAATAAAGAGGATGCCAAGTTAATACAAAAAATATTTAATAATTCGACGTATTTTAGAGTGTATACAGGATCAGATTTAGTAGGCTCTGAATTATGTAGTGCTATTAAAAATGTTTATGCAATTGCTTCTGGTATGCTTGAAGGTTGTGGATATGGTGATAACGCAAGAGCAGGATTAATTGCAAGAGCTTTGGTTGAAATGAAAAGAATTGTTGTTGCTATGGGTGGAAAAGAAGATACAATATATGGATTAACAGGAGTTGGTGATTTGGTTGTAACTACAACTTCGCATCATTCAAGAAATTTTCAAGCAGGAGTAAAACTTGCAAAAGGGAATAATCTTGCAGAGACAATTGCTTCAATGTCAATGGTAGTTGAAGGTGCAAGAACAGCCGAAGCTGTATATGAGGCTTCTAAAAAACTAAAACTTTCAACACCAATTATTGATGCGGTTTATAATGTAATCTACAAACAACATAGTGTTAAAAAAGCTGTATCTGAATTGATGAACCGTTCGCTAAAAGATGAATAGAGAAAAAGAAGAAAATATTTTCTTCTTTTTTTATTACTTATTTCTTTAAATTTGTCAACTAAAAAAAGAAATTACTTGAAATATGATACATTAGATGATATAATTAATATCGTATATTTTAGAAAGGAAAAAATGTATGTTAAAATTATCGAAAAAAATCTATTTAATTTTAGCAATCGTTGGTGCATTTTTTACAATTACTTCATGTACTAGATTAGTTAGTATTCAAATTGATCTTGAAGAAACAAATTATGAAGTAAGACTTGGACAAAGTCTTGAAATTGTTCCAGTTGTTACCGAAAATAATAATCCAAGTGATGCTCCGATTGCATATTATTCATATGACAATTCAATAGCTAGTTTTGTAGATACAAAGTTAGTTGCTCATAATATTGGTCAAGTTCGTATCAAAGTATATAGTCTTGACAATCCCAATATTTATGATGTTGCCATTGTTAATGTTATAAAAGATAACTCACTTGAAGTCGAGTTTGATTATGAAGAAATTATGTTAAAAGGAGAAAAGCAGACTATAGATTATAAACTTCTAATCGATGATGGTAGAAAATTAACTTTTACAACAAATCATCCGGAAGTGGTTCAAATTGATGAAGATGGAAATCTTGTTGCAGTAGGGGTTGGGGATGCACTTATCACTACAAGAATAGATTCTTTATATGATGAGGGTGTATATAAAGAGTATAGTTTAGCGATAACAGTTATTTATGAAAAATATCATATTACCTATGAATTAGATGGTGGTGTGAATCATATAGATAATCAAGATGAATATATTGTAGATGACTTGCCAATAAGTCTTGGTATTCCTTCTAGAGATGGTTATGTTTTTGAAGGTTGGTATTTAAATGGTGAAAAAGTTACTTCTATTGCAGAAGGAACCAAAGGTGATCTTCATTTTGTTGCAAAATGGGAACTTGCTGATTATACAATCCATTACGAATTAGATGGTGGTATCAATCATCCTGATAATAAAAATGGGTATACAATTGATAATTTACCACTCACTTTGTATCAACCAACTAAAAAAGGGTATAATTTTACTGGTTGGTATTTAAACAATCAATTAGTAGAATATCTGCCAGAAAATACTTTAGGTGAAATAACATTAGTAGCTACTTGGGAACTTGCTACGTATGATCTTTTCTATAATTTAGATGGTGGTATTTTAGAATCAGAAAATCCAACTACCTATACTATGAATGATGAATTTATTTTAAATAATCCGACTAAAAATGGCTACAATTTCTTAGGTTGGTATGTAAATGATGTAAAGATAGAAAAAATAGAAAAAGGTACTACAGGAAATTTAGCATTGCTTGCGAAGTGGGAACTCCAAAAGCATACTATAGAATTTAATAGTAATGGTGGTACAAATGTCAGTAATCAAATTGTAAATCATTTTGATAAAGTGTTAGAACCAGATCATCCAACTAGATTAGGATATGATTTCTTGGGATGGTTTATAGGCGAAGATGAATATGATTTTAATAATGAGGTAACTACGAATTTAGAACTTGTTGCAAAATGGCAAATTATAAATTATAATATAAATTACGATTTAAATGATAGTATCAATAATAGTTCTAATCCTAGTTCTTATACAGTTGAAGATACGATATCTTTACTTAACCCAACAAAGAAAGGGTATATTTTTGTTGGTTGGTATGTAAATGACAATAAAGTAGAACAAATAAATTTAGGAACTACTGGTCACTTGATGTTGGTTGCTAAGTGGAGAACTTACCAAATCAGTGAAATAAAAGAAGAAAATAAAGGAACAGTAGTAGCAACTACTGGAATAGTTACAGCAATTTCGACTAATAACAATGGCTTTTCAATTTTAATCCAAGATGCTACTGATGCTATAATGGTTTATAAAATTGATGATTCTCAATTTAACTATAACGAATTTTATGTCGGTCAAGAAGTAACCATTTTAGCTGAATATACTTTATTTAATGGCTTATCTGAATTACAAAATATCGAAAAAATTGAATTGGGAGAAATCAAAGAAATTCCATCTGTAGTAGAGTTAGATACATTACCTGATGAAGAAATATTGAAGGCAATGCAATCAAAAATTATCAAAATAAAATTAACATATTTGAGTGGAGAGATTGCTTCTAAATCCAATGCCAATTTCATTGATAGTCTTGGTAATCAAATTGTTGTACGTGGAGATAGTACTTGGGGCAATATTGATATGATTAGTTTAAAAGAAAATCAAGAAGTTATCGTTACAGGTTTTATTAATTGGTATAATGGTGCTCAAATTACAAATGTTGGTAATCATCAATTTATTGAACAAAAAGATGAGGATCTTGCTAATGCCATTTTAGATTCACTAAATGTACCAGCATCAATTAGTCAAACTACAGACTTAGATAAAATAGATGGATTAACTTGGGAATTAGTAACTGCTAATAGCAATGTTAAAGTTGAAAACAATCAAATTATTGTTTTATCCAATGATGAAGAAACGACTATTACCATTTTGGCAAAATACTTATATAAAAATGTTGAATATACTAAATCATTCGATATTGTTATTGAGCAAGCAACGCCACCTCTTTTTAACAATGGTGATAAAGTAATCATTTTTACAAAAAGAAGTGCTAATTCAAACTATTTTATGCTAACAGGAAATTTAAATAATTCTAGGTTAGATGCGGTAGATACTAATTTAACTGATTCGAGTAATGTAAAACCTACAGATAATAGTCATATTTGGACAATTGAAATAGAAAATGGTATATACTATTTAAAGGCTTCTAATGGTAAGTATATTGAGTATCCAAATGAAAAAAATACTATAAATTTATCTGATACAAAATATGGTTTAAAAATTGTGTATGATGAAATTAACAATTACTATAAAATTACTTCCTATGAGTTACCTGACTGGGAACTATCTTTGAATAATAATTCTCCTTTTTTTGTCTTCTATAAGGGAACTCAATCAGGTGATTTAGTAATACAAAAAGCTCAAGAATTAACAGATGAAGAAAAAATAGACATATTTTTAAATAATTTAGAAGTTGAGACTTCAGTAAGTGATGACTTCTCACTACCTGAATCAGAGGGTCTTACTTGGAGCTTAAAGGATGGAACAAGCGATTATGCTATTTTAGGAGATGCAGTTGTTACCATAACAAGACCTGCTATAGGAGAAAGTGATGTTATTGTCTGCTTTGTTGCTAGTTATACATTGAATGGTATTACTAAAACTAAAGAGTTTAATATAACAATAAAAGCGTTGGAAGATGTAACTGAACAACAAATTTTTGCTGATTTTAGTGATAAAAAATATTCAAAAGCTGAAGATGTTGAAAGCAAATTTAAAGATCCTATAACAGTTTCTGCAACTTTGGTCTCTGCGAGTGCAAATAATGGTGATATGAATGGAATTAAACTTGGAACTGGTTCAAAAGTAGGTTCTATATTATTAAGTTTTAATTTAAATAATGTTAAAATTACAAAGATTATTATAAATGTATCACCATGGCATAGTTCTGGTAATAGTACTGGAAAGATTACCAATGCAAACGTAAAAGTTACTAATAATGCATCAACAAGTTTTATTACTAATGAGACAATCACAAATGATAATACAGAATTGGTAATTGAAAATTTTGATGGTAATACATTACTTGTAGAGACTATTTCAAAAGGATATAGATTGTTTATTAATTCAATTACAATTGAATATGAAAATATATAGAATAAATAAATTATGTGGGCTTTTTTAAGCCCTTTTGTTTTATAAAATTTTAAAAAGTATTAATTTCTTTTTAAAAAACAAAAAATATGTTATAATATTAAAAATAGACATTAAAGGTGGGTGATTTCAATGAACGATAGGATGTATGAATTAGGAAATAAAGCATCGGTTATTCGGGAATTGTTTGAGTATGGTAAGAAACGTAAAAAAGAAATTGGGGAAGATAACGTTTTTGATTTTAGCATTGGTAATCCCAGTAATCCCTGTCCAAATGTCGTAACGAGTAGTTTGCTTGAACTTATTACAACAAAAAATCCCATTGTTTTACATGGATATACTTCATCAGCAGGTGATTATGAGGTTAGGAAAAAGATAGCAGAGTATTTGAATAACAAATATAACTGTAATGAGATTGCGGAAAAAATATATTTAACTGCGGGAGCAGCTGCGGCTTTAACAATTTCCTTAAACGCAATTTTGAATAGTGGCGATGAAGTAATTGTTTTCGCACCATTTTTTCCCGAATATGCGGTATTTGTTGAAAAAGCAGGGGGTATTTTAAAAGCGGTGAATGGTTTAGATGAAAGTTTTCAAATTGACTTTGATCGTTTAGAAGTTGCTATAACGAAAAAGACCAAGGCTATTCTTATTAACTTTCCTAACAATCCTACAGGAAAAATTATAACTGAAGATGAACTTAAAAAATTATCTACTATTTTATCTACAAAAGAAAAAGAGTATCAACATAATATTTACTTAATTTCAGATGAGCCATATCGTGAGTTGGTATATGATGATATTTTTATTCCCTTTATAACCAATTATTATGAAAATAGTATAATTTGTTATTCTTTTAGTAAATCTTTATCTTTGCCAGGAGAAAGAATTGGCTATCTATTGGTTTCGAATAAGGCAAAACATGGTGAGTTGTTATTTAAGGCGATTTGTGGTGCGGGACGTGCGTTAGGCTTTGTCTGTGCACCAAGTATATTTCAATATTTAATTCCATTTTGTCTTGGACAGACTTCTGATTTAATGATTTATAAAACTAATCGAGATATATTATATAAAAATCTTACAGAGTATGGATATGAGATAGTCTATCCTAATGGTGCCTTTTATTTATTTATGAAAGCTCTGGAAAGTAGTGCGGTTTCCTTTTGTGAGAAAGCCAAAAAATATGAACTTTTACTTGTTCCTAGTGATTCTTTTGGATATGATGGATATGTTAGAATTTCATATTGTGTTGAGACTGAGATGATTGAAAGGTCTTTGTCAGCATTTAAAAAATTATTTGACGAGTATAAATTGCTAAGAGGAGAATAAAATGACAAAATTAGAACAAGCAAGAAAAAAAATAAATGAAATTGATGAAAAGATGGCCAAACTTTTTGAAGAGAGGATGGAAGCAAGTAAAGAGGTAGCTCTTTATAAAAAAGAAAATGCATTGCCAATTGTAGACAAGATGCGAGAAAAAGAATTAATTTTAAAAAATAGCAAATATGTTGAAGATGTTGTTATCGGTGAATATTATGTTAATTTTTTACAATCCGTGATGGATTTGTCTAAAAAATATCAATTTAGACTATTAGAAGGACAAAAAGTTGGATATTGTGGGGTTGAAGGTGCCTTTGGACATATTGCGGCTAAGAAGATGTTTAACAATGCTACGTTACTATCTTTTAAAAATTTTGAGGAAACATATCATGCTGTTGAGAATGGTTCATGTGATGTTGCAATTTTACCTATTGAAAATAGTTACGCAGGGGATGTTGGTACTGTAATGGATTTAATTTTTTCTGGTTCTTTATTTATTAATCAAATTTTGGATTTAGATGTTGTCCATCATTTGATTGGTACAGTAGATGCTAGCATAGATACGATAAAAACGGTTTATAGTCATCCACAAGCGTTATCACAGTGCAGCGATTATTTAAAAATTCATCATTTTAAAGAGGTTGAATATGCAAATACGGCACTTGCGGCCAAAGAAATTGCTAAATTAAATGATAATACAATTGCTTCCATTGCTTCGGTTGACACAGCAGAATTGTATGGATTAAAAGTAATTGAAAGTAATATTAATACTACTCGCAACAATACAACAAGATTTGTGGCTCTTTCTAGATCTCAAAACTTACCTGATGCTCTTACAAAAATGGGTGAACATTTTATCTTGGTATTTACTGTAAAAAATGAAGCAGGAGCTCTTGCAAATACTTTGAATATTATCGGTGCGCATGGATTTAATATGCGAACACTTAGAAGTAGACCGATGAAAGAATTACTTTGGAATTATTATTTTTATGTAGAACTTGATGGTAACATCAATAGCGAAGATGGAAAAGATATGCTTATTCAATTAAGAACTGTGTGTGATCGCTTAAAATTAGTTGGTACTTATCGCTCAAATATGTTGTAATGCGAGGTAAAATATGATACTAAATGTTAATATTTCAAATAGCCCTTATGATATCATCATTGAAAAAGGTTCTTTAAACAAAGTAAATCATTACATTGATATAAAGCAAAAAGTCTTAATTTTGACTGATAGTGGTATTCCGAGTACGTATGTCAAAACAGTTCAAAATCAAATGGAGCATAGTTTTTTGTATACTATTGAACAAGGAGAACATAGTAAAAATTTTGCAAATTTTCAAAAAATTTTAACTTTTATGATTGAAAATAATTTTACAAGAACGGATTGCGTAATTGCTCTTGGAGGCGGAGTAGTGGGTGATTTGGGTGGATTTGTTGCCGCAAGTTATATGCGAGGAATTGATTTTTATAATATTCCTACTACGCTACTTGCTCAAGTAGATTCATCAATTGGTGGGAAAACTGCAATTGATCATTTAGGGGTTAAAAATATTATCGGTGCTTTTTATCAACCTAAGAAAGTAATCATTGATGTGGAAGTACTTAAGACATTAGATAAGAGAATTCTGTATTCAGGTTTAGTTGAGGCTCTCAAAATGGCAACAACCTTTAATGAAGAATTATTTAATTTAATTGCAAATAGTAAAAGTTTAGAAGATGATGTAGAAAAGTTTATTATTGAGACTTTAAAAATCAAAAAAATGGTAGTGGAAAATGATCCAAAAGAAAAAGAGTTACGAAAGGTGCTCAATTTTGGTCATACTATAGGCCATGCGATTGAAAGTCTTTCTCAAGGCAGTTTGTATCATGGTGAATGTGTTGGAATAGGAATGCTTTATGTTTGTTCTAAAGAAGTAAAAGCAAAGATTCAATGCATTTTGGAAAAGTATCACCTTCCTACTAGTGTTAGTTTTCAGAAGGATGAACTAATACACTATATTTATCATGATAAAAAGGTGAGTGGAAAAAAAATATCTATAATTTATGTTGATAAAATTGGCCATTATATCATAAAAACAATTTTATCAGATGATTTTATTCAATATATAAAGGAGGATGAAAATGAAGAATTCTCTTGGTAATAGTTTAATCTTGACAATTTTTGGTGAAAGCCATGGTGAAATAATAGGTGCAGTACTAGATGGTCTGTGTCCTGGTCTTCAAGTAGATGATGTATTTATTCGTTCACAATTAGCGAAAAGAAGACCCAGTCATTTTTTTGAGACATCAAGAATTGAAAAGGATGAATATAAAATTGTAAGTGGTGTTTTTAATGGCTATACCACAGGTACTCCGTTAACAATTTTAATTCCAAATGAAGATAAAAAAAGTAGTGATTATGAGAAAATGTATGGTCTAGCAAGACCATCACATGCCGATTACACTGCATTTTTGAAATATCATGGTTTTGAAGATTATCGTGGTGGGGGTCATTTTTCTGGTAGAATTACGACAAGTATTGTTGCGGCAGGAGCAATTTGCTTAAAAGCTTTAGAAAAGTTTAATATTAAAATTGCTAGTCATATTTTAAGATGTCAAGATATAACCGATAGTCATTTTACCGATAATATTGAATCAGAAATAGATAAAATCAATACTAGTGATTTTCCTGTTATTGATAATATTCAAGATAAACTTTTGAAGATATTTGAAGAGGCCAAGCATCATTGTGATTCCGTTGGAGGGGTTATTCAAACAGCGATTTTAAATTTGCCTGGCGGATTAGGTGAACCATGGTTTGACTCAGTAGAGGGATTACTTTCAAAGGCTTTATTTTCAATAGGTGCTGTAAAAGGGGTTGAGTTTGGTGCTGGTTTTGCTTTTGCAAAAATGACTGGTTCAACGGCCAATGATTCCTTTCAAATTAGTAAAGATAAAATTGTTACTTTGACTAATCATAATGGTGGTATCAATGGGGGCATTACGAATGGTATGCCCGTTATATTTAATACTGTTGTGAAACCAACTCCTTCAATTGCTCAAAAGCAAGATACTATTGATTTTTTGAATCATACCAATACTTCATTAGAGATTAAGGGAAGACATGATCCTGCTATTATAAGAAGAATATGTGTGGTGATTGATAGTATTGTTGCAATTGTTGTATATGATATGTTGTCATCAAGATATGGGACAGATAGTTTTTTAAAAAATATGGAAAAATAATATTGAAATATAATATAAGGAGGAATTTCATGAAATATGGATTAATAGGTGGTAAACTAACACATAGTTTTTCTAAAACAATTCATGAACAATTAGGGAATAATGACTATGAATTGTTAGAGATTTCTGAAGAAAACTTTCATGATTATATGATAAAAAGAGATTTTTATGCTATCAATGTTACCATTCCTTATAAAGAAAAAATTATACCTTATCTTGATTTTATTTCTCCTCAGGCCAAAAGAATTGGAGCCATAAATACTGTTATCAATAAAGATGGTAAATTATATGGGTATAATACGGATTATGATGGGTTAAAGGCCCTATTGAAAAGACTTAAGGTGGATTGTAAAGAAAAAAAAATCTTGATTTTAGGTAGTGGTGGTACTTCTAAAACAGCAAGAGTAGTGATTGAAGATTTGGGATGCAGAAACTATTATTTTGTTTCTAGAACTAAAACTGCTCAAACCATCACTTATCAAGAGGCTATTAGCATTCATAATGATTGCGATATTATCATCAATACGACACCTTGTGGGATGTATCCTAATACTGATTGTTTACCTATCCATCTTCATAATTTTAAAAAATTAGAAGCAGTGGTTGATGTGATATATAATCCTCTTCGAACCAAATTCATTGTCAAAGCGCGAAACAGAAAAATATCGGCAATCGGTGGTCTGTATATGTTGGTTGCCCAAGCTTTTTATGCTAGTTGTTTATTTCAAGACAAAAATTTAAATGAAGAACAAATAGATTGTATCTATCATCATCTAGTTCAAGAAAAAGAAAATATAGTTTTAATCGGAATGCCTTCATCTGGAAAAACAACGATTGGAAGTATGCTTGCTAAACGTTTGCATAAAGAATTTATTGACATAGATGAATTAATCAAATCACGAATTCAAATGGAGATTAGCGAATATTTTTCAAAATTTGGTGAAAACTCTTTTCGCATTGTTGAAAGTCAAGTTATTGAGGAAGTTTCAAAAAGAACAAATTTAGTAATTGCAACGGGTGGAGGAGTGATTTTAAAAGAGGTAAATATTGAAAATTTAAAAGAAAATGGTAAAATTGTTTTATTAAATCGTAGTTTAGATAACCTTATTGCTACGAGTGACAGACCACTTACAGCCACCAAAGAAAAGTTAGAAACGTGTTATCTTGAAAGAAAATTGCTCTATAAAAAATTTTGTGATATAGTAATTGATAACAATCATGATTTGACAAATGCAGTTGATGAAATTATTGAGAGGATGAAAATATGAAATTATTGGTAATAAACGGACCTAATCTTAATATGTTAGGGATAAGAGAACCAGAAATTTATGGTAAAAAGACATATCAGGATTTATGTGATATGATTAACAAATATGCTGAGGATAAAAAAATAAGTGTGGATATTTATCAATCTAATCATGAGGGATCCATCGTAGATTGCATTCAACAAGCTTATTTTGATAAAGTGGATGGGATTATTATTAATCCAGGTGCTTATACCCATACTTCCATTGCAATTTTAGATGCTCTCAAAGCTGTTTCCATTCAAACTGTTGAAGTTCATCTTTCTGCAGTTGATGATAGAGAAGATTTTCGCAAACTCAGTTATGTATCATTCGTTGCCAAAAAAACAATAAAAGGGCATGGATTAAAGGGGTATCTTGAAGCAATAGACTGGTTTATTGGTTTGATATCAGAAGGTGAACATGATGATTATAAAAATTAATCAATCGCTTGCTAGAGGTGAGGTAATGGCACCACCTTCAAAAAGTTATGCCCATCGTCTTTTAATTGGAGCAGCACTTGCTAAAGGTGTGAGTATAATAAAAAATATTGAATTGAATCAAGATATCCATGCAACCCTAAATGGACTAAAGGCTTTAGGGGCTAGTTACCAATTTGAAGATAATCAAATAGTGATTCAAGGAATAAAGAAAACAGAACAAAAAGATTTAATTTTTATTGATGCCTACGAAAGTGGCAGTACGCTTAGATTTTTGATTCCGATTTGTCTTCTTATGGGAAAGAAAATTCATTTTAAAGGTAGTAAAACTTTAATGTCAAGAGGACTTAGCGTATACGAAGAAATATTTCATCATCAACAAATTCATTACGAAAAAGATGAAGAAAATCTATATTTAAATGGTTCATTAAAGCCCGGTGAATATATTATAGATGGAAGAATTAGTAGTCAGTTTATTACAGGTTTGCTATTTTGTTTGCCACTACTCCAAGATGATAGTAAAATTATAATAAAAAATGGTTTAGAAAGTAAAGATTATATCAAAATTACTATTGATGTTTTAAAAAAATGTGGAATAGAAGTTCAAATGTATAGAAATAAGATTGACATTAAGGGAAGACAAACGTTTACTAATATTGAAGAAGTAGTTGAAGCAGATTATTCAAATGCCGCTTTTTTGGATGCGTTTAATTTATTAGATGGCTTTGTAAAAGTAAAAGGGTTAAAAACATCTAGTTATCAGGGTGATAAAAGATATAAAAAATATTTTAAAGAATTAGAGGAAAACATGCCTACGTTAGATATTTCTAACTGTGTAGATTTAGGCCCCATTTTAATGATGATTGGTTGTTTTAAAAATGGTGTGGTTTTAACCGGTACCAAAAGACTTGCTATCAAAGAAAGCAATCGAGCCATTGCGATGAAAGAGGAATTAGAAAAGTTTGGTGCTAAAATAGATGTTGACGAAAACAAGGTAATCATTGAAAAAGTGCCCTTACATAAGCCTTTAGAAATTTTAGATGGTCACAATGATCATCGAATCGTTATGGCACTGGCTGTTCTTCTTTCTAAATTTGGTGGTAAAATTAGTGGGTATGAAGCTGTCAATAAAAGTTATCCTACCTTTTTTAGTCAGTTAGAAACATTAGGAGTAGATATAGAATATGAATTTGACAAAGAAGCATAAAATATTAATTATTGGTTTGGGTCTAATAGGTGGATCATATGCTGAGGCACTTACTAGTTGGGGCTTTGAAGTAGGTGCTATTACGAAAGATAGGGATTCAATTGATTTTGCTTTAAAAAAAGGAATCATACAATCGGGTATTTCGTTTGTTGAAAAAGAATATGTACAAATGTTTGATATTGTTATCTTTGCTTTGTATCCTAAAATATTTGTAGAATGGATAGAAACCTATCAATCCTATTTTAAGGATGGGACCTTGATAACCGATGTTACTGGAGTAAAATCAGAAATTGTTTTTAAGATTCAGGCACTTTTGAAAGATACTGTCGAATTTGTTCCTGCCCATCCAATGGCAGGTAAAGAAGTATATGGTGTTGAAAATAGTGATAAAAAAATTTTTCAAGGAGCCAATTTTATTATCACTCCTACTAGTAAGAATACGACTAAAGCAATAGATACAATTGTTGAAATGGGAAAAATATTGGGTTTTAAAAATATTTCTATTTTAACACCAGAAAAGCATGATGAAATGATTGGCTTTTTGTCACAATTGACCCATTGTATTGCGATTACTTTGATGACTTGCAAAGATTCAAAACATTTGGTGGAATATACAGGAGATTCTTTTAGAGACTTGACAAGAATTGCCAAAATTAATGAACAAATGTGGAGTGAATTATTTTTGATGAATAAAAATGAACTTTTATCTCAAATGGATTTATTTTTACAAGAATTTGAAAAATTAAGAGATGCACTTGCCAGAGAAGATGCAGAAACAATAAAAAAAATGATGAGATTATCTACCAAGCGTAGATCATATTTTGATAAATAGGATGTGATGAATTCATGAATATGGAATTTAAAAGAAAATTGCCAATTCCTGCAGAGATTAAGGAAATGTACCCAATAAGTGAAGAAGGAATGAAGGCAAAGAAGTTAAATGATCAAAAATTATATGATATTTTTACAGGACAAAGTGATAAGTTTCTTTTAGTAATTGGTCCATGTTCGGCTGATCGGGAAGATGCGGTCGTTGACTATGTTACTCGCCTTGCTAAAGTTCAAGAAGCGGTTAAAGAAAAATTAGTTTTAGTACCAAGAGTGTATACGAATAAGCCCAGAACAACAGGTGAAGGCTATAAGGGAATGCTTCATCAACCTAATCCTAATCAAAATCCTGATATGTTAAAAGGGTTGATTGCAATTAGAAAATTACATATGCGTGTGTTAAATGAAACTGGTTTTTCTTGTGCTGATGAAATGCTTTATCCTGAAAATCATCGCTATCTTTCTGATCTATTATCCTATGTTGCTATAGGCGCAAGATCGGTAGAAGACCAATTGCATCGGCTTACCGCAAGCGGTCTAGATATACCTGTTGGTATGAAAAATCCTACTAGTGGTGATCTTTCAGTCATGATGAATGCAATCAAAGCTGCTCAAAGTTCGCATACATTTATTTATCGTGGTTGGGAAGTTACTAGCGGTGGCAACCCGCTTACCCATGCAATTTTAAGAGGATATGTAGATAGACAAGGACATTCAAGCCCTAATTATCATTATGAAGATTTGATATTGCTATATGAGGCTTATCAGAAGAGTAATCTTTTACATCCTGGAGTAATCGTTGATACGAATCATTCAAATTCGGGTAAAAAATATTTAGAACAAATTAGAATTGCAAAAGAAGTTTTACATAGTACAAGACACAATGATGACGTCAAAAAATTAGTAAAAGGACTGATGATTGAATCTTATTTAGAGGATGGTTGCCAAAGACTAGATGAGGGGATATATGGCAAATCTATTACTGATCCTTGTATTGGTTGGAACAAAACTGAAAAATTAATTTATGAAATCGCCGAGTTAAGAAAATAAAATTTGTCACTTTTTTTGGGTCTTTGTCATATAATAGACTGAGGTGAATGTGATGAATTTAAACAAAATAATGAATTTTATTTCTGAAAACAATATTCAACCTGAAGCAGTTTTTGCCTTAGTTGAAAAAGTGAGACAAATGGATTTGAACAATGAGGAAAGTATTAGACAAGTCATTCGAGATGTTTCTAAGATTGCTGGCAAATCATTAGATAAGGCTGAAGAAAATAAGTTAGTAAGAGATATTTTAACCAATGGGATCAATGAAAACCTGTTTGATGCTATAAAATAAATGTTATTTTGAAGTAGTCACAAGTAAAGAGTTGTGACTATTTTTTTAAAAAAAGTTAATGAAAGCCTTTTCAGTGTATTTAATTATTAGATTAATTGCTAAAAAATTTTGAATATGTTAAAATACAAGTATTAATTATAGGAGGTAAGAGTATGAGTGTAAAACATAAAGAAGTTTTTGGTATCAATGAATCTTTAGCTAAAGAAATTCTAGATGTTGCCTTGTCAACAGGTGGTGATTTTGCTGAAGTATTTATAGAAAATACACGCAATGATTCAATTGAAATGCGGCTTGATAAAATTTCCAAAGTCAATATTTCTAAAGTGACAGGTGCTGCTTTGCGTATCATTAAAGGTAATACGGAAGTAAATTGTTCGCTTACTGCATATAGTAAAGAGGAATTACTTGTGGCCGCTAAAACATTAGCGGATAGTTTTTCAGGTACAAAGCATAAAGAAGTAGAGCCTTTTGTTGAAAAAAATGTAGAATTAGTAGTTCATCCTCTAAGAGTTAGAGGTAATAATTTAAATGAAGAAATAGATTTATTATCAAAAGCCAATAAAGGAGCCAAAGATTATAGTGATGAAGTTGTACAAGTTGTTTCAACTATCGCAAAGAAGGAGCAAGAGATTTTTGTTTTTGCTAGCGATTCGACTTGGCAAACTGACTACCGATGCAATAACCGAATTGCTACTCAAGTTGTAGGCAATGATGGAACATCTATGCAACCTGGTTTTGGTAGTTTTGGTAGAAATCAAGGAATGGAAATGTATGATGGGTTTGATGCGTATGCATTTGGAAAAAATGTTGCCAAGGATACAATTGAGATGCTTCATGCTGATGAAATGCAAGGTGGTGAGATGCCAGTAGTCATTCACAATGGCTTTGGTGGTGTAATTTTACATGAAGCATGTGTGCATGGATTAGAAGCTACTTCAGTTGCAAAAGGAATGTCCGTTTTTTGTGGCAAAATTGGTACAAAGGTTGCTAGTGACATTGTAAATGCAGTTGATGATGGAACCAATTTAAACGCTTGGGGTTCAATTAATGTTGATGATGAGGGGACACCATCTAAATGCAATGTTTTAATTGAAAATGGTATTTTAAAAACTTATCTTGTTGATAAACGCAATTCTCGCAAGATGAACCACCCTATAACCGGTTCTTCAAGAAGAGAATCATACAAATATCAAACTACATCGAGAATGACAAATACGTATTTCTTAAATGGCAAGTCGACTTTTGAAGAAATTATTCAAAATACCAAATATGGTCTTTTTGCTAAAGAAATGGGTGGTGGTTCTGTAAATCCTGCTACGGGTGAATTTAATTTTGCGGTAAATGTAGCATACATGATTGAAGATGGCAAAATTACTAAACCGGTTAAAGGTGCTACTTTAGTAGGTTCTGGTAAAGATGTTTTACTTAGAATTGATATGATTGGCAATAATTTGTCATGTGGTTATGGTATGTGTGGATCTGAAAGTGGTTCTATTCCGACAATTGTAGGTCAACCTACAATTCGTGTTTCCCATATGACAGTAGGTGGAAAAGGAGGTAACAATTAATGAAATTTGAACAAATAATTGCTCGTGGTCTTGAACTAGGTCTAGAAGCAGTCGAAATTTATGCAAGTACCTCAGAAAGTAATACTATCAAGGTAGATGAAGGTAATCTTGAATCATATAACGTTAAAAAACTTTTTGGAGTTTCTATTAGAGGCTTATTAAATGGGAAAATGGGATATGTTTACACTGAAACTCTTGACGATGACACAATGGAAATTTTACTCCAACAATTATTAGAAAATGTTAAACTCATTTCTTCAACTGAAGAAGAATTTATGTATGCAAGCGGAGCTACTTATCAAGAAGTACCAAATTTAGAATCTGATTATAAAAACTATTCAACTGCTGAGAAAGTTGCTATGTTACAGGATTTAGAAAAGAAAACATTAGCGGTTAGTCCTAAAATAGTAAAGGTTGGTTATTGCCAATATAGTGAAACTTCACAAAAAGTTCAAATTATGAATTCAAAAGGACTGGATTTAAGTCGATCATATTCCTATACAACGACTATTGTTGGTCCATTAGCAGCCGAAGGTGATCAGACTGCAATGGGGTTTGCAGGTGATATAAATCCATTCTTTCAACAAATTGAAAAAGATCGAATTATAAAAGAGGCAACTGAAGCTGCTCTTGCTCAACTTGGTGCTGGTTTTGTTAAAACGGGAAAATATCCAGTCGTATTTAAAAGAGATGTAGCAACCGAATTATTAAGCGCCTTTTCATCTGTTTTTACAGGAGAAGCTGCTTTAAAGAAAATGACAATTCTTGCTGACAAAGTTGGTGAAAAGATTTTTGGAGATAATATTACAATCATGGATGATCCTTTCTATGATGATGCTCTTGTTAAATCTTCTTTTGATGATGAAGGTGTTCCATGCAAAACAAAGGCTGTTGTTGAAAAAGGAGTGTTTAATGGATTATTACATAGTCTAAAAACTGCACATTATTTCCATGTTGCGCCAACAGGTAATGGATTTAAAATGTCAACTGCTGGAAGTATTTCAACCGAACCTACGAATTTATTCATTAAAGAGGGGAATCTATCAAAAGATGAAATTATTTCTACAGTTGAAGAAGGAATTTATATAACAGAAGTAAATGGACTTCATGCAGGTTTAAATCCAATTTCTGGTGATTTTAATGTACAGTCCTCTGGTTATATGATTAAAAATGGCAAAATTGATAAACCAATTACTCTTTTTGTCACTTCAGGTAACTTTTTTGAAATGATGAAAAATATAGAAGCGATTGGCAATGATATTGAAAAACGTTTTGTAGGGGTTGCTTCACCGACTTTAAAAGTTAAATCTCTTGCTATTTCAGGAAAATAGTTGATAAAATTGTCCTTTTTAAAAAGGGCAATTTTATTTTTGGTTGTATTTTCTGGGCAAGACTGGATAGTAAATCATTAGAAAAAAAAGATAGATTGTGATATAATAGGTAATGTTTTATGGAGGAAGTATTATGAAAGCAAGTAAAATGCTCATATCAACATTGAAAGAAGCCCCAAATGAGGCGATTATCGCAAGCCATATTCTTTTAATTAGAGCAGGTATGATTAGAAAATTGGTTGCAGGAGTATATAATTATTTACCATTAGGATTGAGGACTCTTAATAAAATTGAAAATATTATTATAGATGAAATGGATAGAGCAGGTGCCCTTCAAATATTATCAAGTGCTATTCAACCGAAGGAGTTATGGGAAGCATCTGGTAGGTGGCAAAAATATGGTCCAGAACTTATGAGATTTAAAGATCGTCATAATCGTGAATTTTGTCTTGGTCCAACACACGAAGAAATTTTTACTGATTTAGTAAAAAATGAAATAAAATCTAGGAAAAACTTGCCAATTAATTTATATCAAATTCAAACAAAATATCGGGATGAATTGAGACCACGTTTTGGCCTTATGCGAGGGCGTGAATTTATTATGAAAGATGCCTATTCATTTGATTTAAATGAAGAAGGATTAAATGATTCATATCAATTGATGTATAAAACTTATGAAAAAATTTTTACACGTCTTGGGATTGATTATAAAGTAGTATTAGCTGATACTGGTGCAATAGGCGGAGATGGTTCACATCAATTTATGGCTCTTTCTGATGTTGGAGAAAGTGATATTATTTATTGTGAGCATTGCAAATATGCGGCAGATGAAGAGAAAGCGCAAGCCAAACTTGATGGATATCATCATACGATTGAAGAAAAAGGAATGGAATTGGTTTTAACTCCTAATAAAAAAACTATTGATGAAGTAAGCGAATTTTTAAAATTGAGTAAAAAAGATATTGCAAAATCAATGGTTTATCGCAATTTATCTACGAATGAACTTGTTTTAGTAATGGTAAGAGGGGATAGAGAAGTCAATCTAATCAAAGTTGTGAATGCTTTGAAGATTGCTGAACATGAATTGGTTCTTGCTACTAATGAAGATATTTTAAATATCAATTCATTTGAAGGTTTTGTCGGTCCTGTTGGACTTAGTATTAAAATTTTAGTAGATGAAGAAGTTGCTTGTATGCATAATATTGTAGTTGGTGCTAATAAAAAAGATTATCACTTCATTTGTGTAAATTTCAAACGTGATTTTGATGGAGAAGTTTTTGATTTACGAACCGTTCGTAAAGATGATCTTTGCCCTGTTTGTGGTAATTTTCTTAAAATGGAAAGAGGAATTGAAATAGGTCAAATTTTTAAATTGGGTACAAAATATTCTTTACCTTTAAAATGCACTTATCAAGATGAATTAGGTAATCACGTCCCAATTGTTATGGGATGTTATGGAATTGGAGTTACAAGAACAATGTCAAGTATCATTGAACAAAATCATGATGAGTCTGGAATTATTTGGCCACTCAATGTTGCTCCCTATCATGCTGTTATCGTACCAATCAATTATGAAGATGAGGTAATAAAAAAAGGTTCTGACTATATTTATGATCAATTGAATGATACAAAAGTCGAAATTATATTAGATGATCGTGAAGCAAAACCTGGCTTTAAATTTAAAGATTGGGAATTAATCGGCATTCCATATATTATAACAGTTGGCAGAAAAGCTTGTGAAAATATTTGTGAATTGAAAAACCGTCGTACATTAGAAAAAGTAGAACTTTCTTATGATGAAGTGATTACTTTTATGAAAAAGCAAGTAGAAAATATAAAATAAAAATTTGTAAAATAAAAAACTTATATAATATCAGTTTTTGATAATTATATAAGTTTTTACTTTTTAAATAAGCCAAAATTGTCTTTAGTAAGAATACGGGTTCCATATAAATCGGTTTTACTATTGACAAATATTATTTCAGATTCATTTATATATTTAACAATTTTTTTAGGTTTAGGGAAAACAATGATGATTTTATTAATATTCTTACCAAAATCGGTTCCTAGAAAAGATGAAAGTTCACTTAAGTAACGTTTATGGGGTTGGGCTTTTCCAGGCTGATCTTTTGCTCCATATTTTAATTCCCATGTCGTTTTATTATTGATTTGAATTTCACTATATGCTGGTATATTTAGAAATTTAATATAATAATGAGTAGAGTTAATATTTAATTTAGCGTCAAAAATGTCATTTTTTATTTTTTCAATTGAATAGTTTAAATCAGTTTGTTTTAAATAACTTAGAAGTTCATCATACGCCTTTTTTGTTTTTATTTTTGGCATAAATGACGAAAAGATGACACTTAAAATTATGATAAATATGATTGCAATGACTAGATATGGCATACTTCTCACCTCGCTTTAACTTATCATATTTTTAATAAAATTGCAAGAAAAATATTAACTTTTTTTTGGAAAAATATTCTGAAACTATTTGCTTGATTTAAGAAAAAAATTATAATATAATCATTTCACATTTTGTAAGATTTTACAAAAAAATTAAAAAAATTACAAATTATAAGGAGGATTATTATGGTAAAAAAAATTATTAAAAGAGACGGACGAAAGAAAGTATTTGATCCTCAAAAAATAGAAAAAGCGATTTATAAAGCTCAACTTGCTTGTGGAGATGATGATGTAACTTTATGTAAAATGATTACAAATAAAGTTATTGATTGTGTTAATAAAGATTATGATAATAAAAATATTTCGGTTGAAGAAGTGCAAAATATTATTGAAAATGTTTTAATTGAAATGGGAGAAGCCGAAATTGCAAAAGCATATATCAGATATCGTGCTGAACGTACAAAGGTACGTGAACGGAAAACCAACTTAATGAAATCACTTCATGATATTACATTTAAAGATTCAAAAGATGAAGATTCAAAGCGAGAAAATGCTAACATTAATGCGGATACCCCAATGGGAATGATGTTAAAATATGGTAGTGAGGCAGCAAAACAATTTTATTTAAACGACTTAATTAAACCAGAATTTGCAACAGCACATATCAAAGGTGATATTCATATTCATGATCTTGATTTTTATGCTTTAACGATGACTTGTTGTCAAATTGATTTAATTGATTTATTTAAGGATGGATTTTCTACTGGCAATGGTTTTTTAAGAGAACCTAATGGAATAAGAAGTTATGCTTCATTGGCATGTATTGCCATTCAAGCAAATCAAAATGATCAACATGGTGGTCAAAGTATTCCTAACTTTGACTATGCAATGGCTCTTGGAGTGAGAAAAACATATAAAAAAGAATTACGAAAAGCACTTGAAAGAATGTTGGAATTTGAAGGTGCTACAGTTAGTGATGATGAATTTAAATTGATGTTTGCACAAATTGAAGCCAATCATAATATAGAAATTCGAATGAATGATGCGTTTGCAAAAGAAGAAATTTATCAAGCATTAAATCAAAAATACGGTCCAATACAGGGAAAAACGTTTGATATGGCATTTCAAATGGCGAAATATGAAACATATGATGCTACATATCAAGCAATGGAAGCTCTAGTTCATAATTTAAATACGATGCATTCTAGAGCTGGTGCGCAAGTGCCATTTAGTTCTTTAAACTATGGTACAGATACTTCCGATGAAGGTAGAATGGTAATGCACTGTTTGTTAGATGCTACTATGAGAGGACTTGGAAATGGCGAAACACCAATTTTTCCTATTCAAATTTTTAAAGTAAAAGAAGGAATTAACTATAATCCAGAAGATCCTAATTATGATTTGTTTAAAAAATCAATGTTATGTTCAGGTAAACGTCTTTTCCCAAATTTTTCTTTTATTGATGCACCTTATAATAAACAATATTATAAACCGGGTGATTATAAAACGGAAGTTGCTTATATGGGATGTCGTACTAGAGTCATTGCTAATGTATATGATCCTAGTAAAGAAATTGTAACCGGTCGCGGTAATTTAAGTTTTACATCTATTAACTTACCACGAATTGCCCTAAAATTAATGAATGTTGTTGACGAAAAAGAACGTATTAAAAAATTCTATGAAAATTTAGATTACTTAATTGATCTTTGTGCCAATCAACTTCTTGAGCGTTTTGAGATACAACAGAATAAATACGTATATAATTTTCCTTTTTTAATGGGACAAAAAATTTGGTTGGATAGTGACAAACTACATCGTGATGATAAGGTTTCAGAAGTCATCAAACATGGTACCCTTACAATAGGATTTATTGGACTTGCGGAAACCCTTAAAGCACTAATTGGCAAACACCATGGTGAAAGTGAGGTAGCTCAACAATTAGGTCTTGAAATTATTGGTCATATGCGTGAAAAAATTGATCGCTATTCTAAAAAATATAAACTAAATTTTTCTCTTATTGCAACACCTGCTGAAGGATTATCCGGTCGGTTTGTAAAAATGGATCGTGAATTATTTGGGGAAATTGAAGGAATAACAAATCATAAATTTTATACGAATTCTTTTCATATTCCTGTTTATTATAATATTTCTGTTTTTGAAAAAATAAAAAAAGAAGCTCCATATCATGCTTTTACCAATGGTGGACATATTTCATATATTGAAGTAGATGGAGATATTGCCAAAAATCTAGATGCCTTTGAATCTATCATTAGATGTATGAAAGAAGAAGGAATTGGATATGGTGCCGTTAATCATCCTGTTGATCGAGATAGTATATGTGGATACAATGGTATTATAGATAATGTATGTCCAAAATGTGGTAGAACCGAAGACAGTGTACCTTTTGAAAGAATTAGACGAATTACTGGCTATCTAGTGGGTACGCTTGATCGCTTTAATGACGCAAAACGCGATGAAGTTGAAAATAGAGTAAAGCATCTGAAGGCTAATCATGAAAATTAGAATTTCAGGAACAATCAGTGAGTCTATTGTTGATGGACCAGGAATCAGATTCGTTATCTTTACCCAAGGATGCCCTCATCATTGTGCTGGTTGCCATAATCCTGATACACATGATTTTAATGGGGGAAAAGTAATTGATACAGATGAAATGATTGAAGAGATGAAACTTTATCCATATATGAGTGGACTTACAATTAGTGGCGGAGAACCGTTTTCTCAAAAAACCGCCATTTTGAGGCTTATTTTTGATTTTAAAACGCTATATCCTAATAAAAATATTGTCGTTTTTTCGGGATATCGAATGGAAGAATTAATAGAAATGGATGATCTCGAAGTGAAACAAATTTTAGATACTATAGATTATCTGATAGATGGTCGCTTTGATTTAAAGTTAAAAGATATTTCTTTAGTTTATAGAGGAAGTTCTAATCAAAGAATTATTGATATGAAAAAGACCAAACAAGCTGGTAAAATCATCATTAAAGAATTTTAGTCATAGATTTTTCAAAATCTATGGCTTTTTATATTTTTTTGGAACTGTTACTGTATTATTTCATAAAATAATTATAGGTGATATCATGAAAATAATTGTGGGAAATATGACACATAAACTAAGAGAGTTTATTAAAAAATACCATTTTACTTCTAAAATAATAGTAATTAATAAAATGTGCAATGTAAAAACTATTAAAGGTGAGGTTGATATAATTATTCCCTTTGCAAAAATTGAACCAAATGGGTTAATTACCAATACACAAGTGCATTTTGAAGAATTATTAATGAGTGTAAATGTTAAATCAATCAAATATGGAAATCCTCATGCTAAATCTTCATTTGAAGAAATTGCTCATCGTTATGGAATAATAGCAAACTACCTTGATTTAAATAATATTGAACCTAATACAGCCATTTAGTATAAAAAAAACGAACTACTTGCAAAAAGATAGAAATTAAGATATAATTAGACATAATGAAAATGGCTAAAAAGGCGAATTAGAGAGGTTGAAAAAAATTTTTAATCTATATTTACTAATTCGATTGCGCAAAAAAAGGGTATGAAAATGAATGGGATAAATAGAAAAGAACTTTTAGAAAGACAAAAATTCATTCGCAATTTTTCAATTATAGCTCATATTGATCATGGAAAAAGTACACTTGCAGATCGAATCTTAGAAAAAACTAAAACAGTTGATTTAAGAGAAATGAAAGAGCAACTGTTAGATACGATGGATTTAGAAAGAGAACGAGGAATTACGATTAAATTAAATGCTGTAGAATTGAATTATCATGCTAATAATGGACATGATTATATTTTCCATTTAATAGATACACCAGGACATGTTGATTTTACTTATGAGGTTTCAAGAAGTCTTGCGGCATGTGAGGGAGCTGTTTTGGTTGTTGATGCTGCCCAAGGAATTGAGGCACAAACTTTAGCTAATGTTTACTTAGCCATAGATAATGATTTAGAAATTATTACTTTAATCAACAAAATTGACTTACCATCTGCTGACCCTGAAAAAGTAAAAAAAGAAGTGGAAGATATTATTGGCCTTGATGCTAGCGATGCGATTTTAGCAAGTGCAAAAGAAGGAATCGGAATTGATCAATTACTTGAAAAAATCGTTACAACAATTCCAGCACCAACAGGGGATCCAGAACTACCACTTGAAGCATTAATTTTTGATTCCTATTATGATGCTTATAAGGGAGTTATTCCTTCGGTTAGAATTGTCAATGGTACAGTTCGAATTGGTGAGAAAATAAAAATGATGGCAACAGGTGCAACTTATGAGGTTGTAGAATTAGGAGTGAATACACCTAAACCTAAAGCTCGTGAATTTCTAACTGTAGGTGATGTAGGATGGATAGCATGTAGCATAAAAGATGTCCAGACTGTTCATGTTGGTGATACTATTACTCATCAAGAAACGCCTACTCTCAAACCATTACCAGGATATCGAAAAATGAATTCAATGGTTTTTTGTGGTTTATATCCGGTTGAACCAAATAAATATGAAGAATTAAAAGATGCTTTGATGAAACTAAGATTAAATGATGCGGCTCTCATTTTTGAACCTGAAACTTCACAAGCATTGGGTTTTGGTTTTCGAACGGGATTTTTAGGATTACTACATATGGATGTTATACAAGAGAGAATTGAGCGAGAATTTAAAATTGATTTGATTGCTACTGCTCCAAGTGTTGAATATCATGTTGAATTAACAAATGGGAATGAAATTTCTATTGATAATCCTAGTGCGATGCCCGATTTTACTACAATCAAAAAAATTTTAGAACCATATGTTGAAGCAACGATTATGGTTCCAACCGAATATATAGGTCCTATCATGGAACTTTGTCAGAATAAAAGAGGGACTTTTGTTGATATGAAATATATAGAACAAACAAGAGCCTCAATTCGATATGACATTCCATTATCTGAAATTGTATATGATTTTTTTGATCGTTTAAAATCTTCCACTAAAGGTTATGCATCACTGGATTATACTTTATCAAATTATCGTGAATCAAATCTAGTAAAAATGGATATTTTATTAAATGGTGAAAGAGTAGATGCTTTAAGTGTAATCGTACATAAAGATTTTGCTTATCGAAGAGGAAGAGCCCTTACTCAAAAATTAAGAGGATTAATTCCTCGTCAACAATTTGAAATTCCGGTTCAAGCTGCCGTAAATAGTAAAATTATTGCTAGAGAAAATGTTGCTGCACTGCGCAAAGATGTTCTTGCTAAATGCTATGGTGGTGACATAAGCCGAAAAAAGAAACTTCTTGAAAAACAAAAAGAAGGAAAAAAACGAATGAAACAAGTAGGTAGTGTTGAAATTCCTCAAGAAGCTTTTTTAGCGGTATTGCAATTAGATGATGAAAAATAGTAGTTTATTACCTTAGACTACTATTTTTTCTTTTACAAAATTAAAATAATGTGCTATAATTAAGTCAAGGAGTTTTATATGTTTGGTCTATACGTTCATATTCCCTTTTGTAATAAAATTTGTCCATATTGCGATTTTTATAAGTTGGTAGCTAGTGATCATCTTAAAGAAAAGTTTATTGATGCTCTTTCTCAGGAGATGAAAATAAAAAAACTAGATGATTATCTTTTCGATTCCTTATATATCGGCGGTGGTAGTCCTTCTTGTTTAAAATTAGAGTTGCTTGAAAAATTATTTTTGAATTTAAGTCAATATGTCAACTTTCTAAATTTAAAAGAATTTACCATAGAACTCAATCCAAGTGATATAACAGAAGAAATGGTAGTTTTATTATCTAAATATCACATTTCAAGGGTGAGTATTGGGGTGGAGACATTTTCACCAAGATTGCAAAACCTAATCAATCGCATCCTTTCTTATGATGAATTAGAAAAAAAAATCCATCTTCTTCATACATATCATATAAATAATATCAATATTGATTTGATGTATGCCTTACCAACTGAAACACTAGATGATTTAGATGAGGATCTTAAATTGGTAATTCAATTAAAACCTACTCATATTTCAGCCTATTCTTTAATACTAGAAGAACATACTATTTTTCATCACCTTTATGTAAATAATCAATTGGTCTTGATAGATGAAAAGTTAGAAAGTAAGATGTATCATCACGTATGTAGTTTTCTTACAAAGAATGGATATTTTCACTATGAAACGAGTAATTTTGCAAAAAAAGGGTATGAATCCATTCATAATCTCATATATTGGAATTGTGAAGAATATATTGCCATAGGTCCTTCTGCATGTAGTTATTTGAATAGTTATCGATCCAAAAATATTGATAATTTAAATCAATATTTAGAAGGGATTCGTAATAATAAAATAATTATGAGTGAAAATGATTATATCACTTTGGAAGAAAAAATGAAGGAAGAAATAATTCTTGGTCTTCGAAAGTGTGAAGGAATTTCAAAGAGTGCTTTTTTAAAAAAATATTCTCTTGAAATTTTTGATGCTTTTCCTAAAATTCAAAATTTAATAGTAGAAGGGATGTTAAGAGAAAAAGGGGATAAAATTTATATTCCACAAAAATATGTTTATATTGGCAATCATATTCTTTTAAAAATTCTTTAAAAGAAGTTGATATTGTGAAAAAATTTTTTCAAATACGTCCTACTAAAACAGTTCTATCCATTATTATTACCATCATCATCGGCTTTTTGATTGGTATTTTTTCCACTAATACCTTGCCTAAAACAGTATATGAAATTGATGAAGAAAAGAAGAGTTATGTTCAAATTTTTTTAAATTCTTTTTCATTAAATTATTGGTATTTTTTTGTTCTTTGGTTTTTTGGTATGATTCCTTTTGGTTTTTGTCTATCCTACTTTATTACCTTTTTTAAGAGTTTTATGATAGGTGTAACTTTAGGTGTTTGCCTAAAAAGCAGTGCCATGTTTGGCATCATGCAATTTATTACTTATGCTATCTTAGAAGGGATAATAATTCTTCCAACTCTCATATATTTGGCTAATAAAAGCATAAAATTTTCGATTAATGGGAGAAGAACTTTTAATGATACAGGTCAAAAATATTTTAATGTTTTGGTGAGAGTAACAATCGTGATTATGATATATGCATTATTAACATGTCTTAAAATGACTTTTTTGGAGGTTCAGTAAAATGGATGAATTATTAACTGAATATCAGTATTATCTTATTTCTGAGAAAATGAAAAGTGAAAACACCGTAAAATCTTATACCAGTGATTTGGCTAATTATTTGTATTATTTGCAAGAAAAATTATCCATTAACAATCCTCAAGATATTACAACAGATGAAATAAAACGATATTTAACATATTTAAAAAAATTAGGTTATTCTGCTACCTCTAGTAGTCGTGCACTTAGTGCGATTAAAAGTTTTCATAAATTTTTATTTCTTGAAAGAAGAACTACCATAAATCCAGCTATACATTTGACTTCTCCAAAACTGGACAAAAAACTTCCAACCGTTTTATCCATTGATGAAGTTTTAAGATTACTCAATTCTGTTAAGGATGATACCCCCTATCATATGCGAAACAAAGCAATGCTTGAATTAGTTTATGCAACCGGTTTAAGAGTATCCGAATTAGTCAATTTACGTTTAATTGATTTACATTTGACCAATAAAATGATTAGTACAGTAGGGAAGGGAAATAAAGAAAGAATTATTCCGATAAATGATTATGCTTTGAAAATTTTGCGTAGATATTTAATAGAAGCTCGCCCCAAATTAGTAATTCCCTCAAAAGACCAAGGATTTGTTTTTTTAAATAATCATGGTACTGCAATTTCAAGACAAAGTTTTTTCTTGATTTTAAAAGAATTAGCCAAAGAGGCAGGAATAACAAAGGAAATTTCTCCGCATACTTTAAGACATTCATTTGCAACACACTTGTTAGAGGCCGGTACAGATCTTAGATTAATTCAGGAAATGTTAGGTCATGAAGATATTTCAACTACACAAATTTACACACATTTAAGTAATCAAAAACTAAAAGAAATATATAAAGGAGCACATCCACATGAAAAAAAATCAATTTAAAAGAATATTTGTCATCGTAGCTGATTCTCTTGGTATTGGTGAAGCACCTGATGCAAAAAAATACAATGATTTAGGGGCCAATACGTTTGCTCATATTGCTAATCTTTCTAGCGAATTTCATATTCCCCTTTTGCAAACATTGGGCATTGGCAATATTTGTATTAATAATAAAATAAAGCCCATCTTTCCTCCAACAGGGGTGGTTGCTAGGATGAAGGAGCAAAGTATAGGGAAAGA
>ULOH01014153.1_pt1 | contig 149681 bp, 157 predicted proteins | sample 1952421 | NCBI WGS metagenome assembly ULOH01 (sample SAMEA4835599, study PRJEB28245) | human gut metagenome | biome: gut microbiome; material: fecal sample | place: Denmark | collected 2008
AATACTTTCAAAAGAGATGAAAACGATACAGGATCATCAGAAGTTCAAATAGCTCTTTTAACAGAAAGAATTAATGAATTAACAGAACATTTAAAAGTTCACAAAAAAGACAATCATTCAAGAAGAGGTCTTTTCAAAATGATAGGTAAAAGAAGAAATTTACTTAACTATTTAGCAAAAAAAGATTTACCTAGATACAGAGAAATAGTTAAACAATTAAATTTAAGAAAATAATTTATTTTAAGGGCGGATGGATACTTTCCGCCCTTAATTGCTAAAATTAAACATTGTAGGGAGTCGTCGCCCTCGGCGACTCGAACAAAATCAAACAAGATAAGAAAAGATAATTATATATGAAGAGTAGCTTGTAAAATGTGTTTAAATAATAAACATATTTTAGAGGTTACATTCATAGAAAAATTATCTTCTTATATAAATTTAAACAAATTAAAAGGAGGAAGAATTATGTTTAAAACATATTCAATGGAACTTGCAGGAAGACCACTAACAATAGAAACAGGAAAATTTGCAGGCTTAGCAAATGCAGATGTAGTAGTAAGATATGGAGAAACAGTTGTAATGGTAAACGTTACAGCATCAAAAGAACCAAGAGATGGAATAGACTTTTTCCCATTATCAGTTGACTATGAAGAGAAAATGTATGCAGTAGGAAAAATCCCAGGAGGATTTACAAGAAGAGAAGGAAAGGCAGCAGATAAGGCAATATTGGTATCTAGAGCAATAGATAGACCAATAAGACCTTTATTTCCAAAAGATTTTAGAAATGACGTTGTAGTAGTTGCAACAGTATTATCAGTAGAACCAGACAACTCACCAGAAGTTTGTGCAATGATAGGAACATCAGCAGCACTTTCTATATCAGATATACCATTTGGAGGACCAACAGCAGCAGTAAAAGTAGGCTATGTAGATGGTAAATTTGTTATAAACCCAACACTAGAAGAAAGAGCAAAAACAGAATTAGACTTAACAGTTGCAGGAACAATAGAAAAAATAGCAATGATAGAAGCTGGAGCAAAAGAATTACCAGATGACAAAATGCTGGAAGCAATAAAAACAGGACATGAAGAAATTAAAAAAGTATGTAAATTTATTTCAGACATAAAAGCAGATATTGGAAAACCTAAAATGGAATACAAATCTTTTGAAGTAGACCATGATATATACGAAGAAATAGAAGCAAACTTCGAAGAAAGAATGTATAATGATGTACAAGCTTTAGAAAAAGAAGTTCGTGATAAGAACATGGAAAAATTATCAGAAGATGTAACAAACTACTTCATAGAAAAATATGGAGAAGAAAGAGCAGAAGAAGTAAAACAAGATATAGCTGATAGTTTATATAAATTAGAGAAAAAATCAGTAAGAAAAATGATTTTTGAAGAGCATAAAAGACCAGACGGAAGAGCAATAGACGAAATAAGACCACTTTCATGCGAAGTAGGTTTACTTCCAAGAGTACATGGAAGCGGACTATTTACAAGAGGACAAACACAAGTATTATCAGTAGCAACATTAGGAATGAAAAACGAAGAACAAATATTAGATGGATTAGATGAAGAAGAAACAAAAAGATACATTCATCAATATAATTTCCCTTCATACAGTGTTGGAGAAGCTAGACCTTCACGTGGACCTGGTAGAAGAGAAATAGGACATGGAGCTTTAGCAGAAAGAGCATTAGTTCCAGTAATACCATCAGAAGAAGAATTCCCATACACAATAAGAGTTGTATCAGAAGTATTATCTTCAAATGGTTCTACATCACAAGCAAGTATTTGCGGAAGCACACTTGCATTAATGGATGCAGGAGTTCCAATTAAAAACCCAGTAGCAGGAATTTCAACAGGACTTGTATCAAATCCAGAAGATCCAGATGATTATGTAATGCTTACAGATATCCAAGGATTAGAAGATTTCTTTGGAGACATGGACTTTAAAGTTGGAGGAACAAAAAACGGAATAACAGCAATTCAAGTTGATATAAAAGTTGATGGATTAACATACAAAATAATAGAAGAAGCTTTTGCAAGAACAAAAAAAGCAAGACAATATATATTGGATGAAATAATGGCACCACAAATAGCTGAACCTAGAAAAGAATTATCAAAATACGCACCAAAAATTACAACTATGACAATAAAAACAGACAAAATAAAAGATGTAATTGGAAAAGGTGGAGAAACAATTAATAAAATAATTGATGAGACAGGTGTAAAAATAGACATAGAGGAAGACGGAAAAGTATTTATTTATACACAAGATTCAGAAAAAGCAAAACAAGCACAAAAAATGATTGAAGATATAGTAAGAGAAATAGAAGTTGGAGAAATCTACGAAGGAACAGTTACAAAAATAATGCCATTTGGAGCATTTATGGACCTAGGTGGAGGAAAAGAAGGATTGCTTCATATTTCTAAAATATCAGAAAAAAGAATAGAAAAAGTAGAAGATGTACTAAAAGAAGGAGACAAATTCTTAGTAAAAGTATTAGATATAGACAACCAAGGAAAAATTAGCTTAACAAAAAAAGGATTAGGAATAGAGGAAGAATCAACAGAAGAATAATTTATTAAGATTTTATTAAAAACTTGCAAAAATTTTATAATAATAGTATAATATAAAAGGTGGCATAATAATATTATGATAGTACAGAGTATAACTTTGATATCAAAATTAGGCCATCTTTTAAAACTATAAAAACAAAGAGAGGGTAAAAATGGAATATTTATATATATTGCAACAAGCATTAGTTTGGATTATAACAATATTTTGGCTATATAATATAGTAATTAGTGCATGTTCATTAGTAAAATTAAAAGATAAACCATTATTAGTTAATAAAAATCATAAATTCATGGCTTTAGTTCCAGCACACAACGAAGCAGCAGTAGTAGGAAATTTGATAGAAAGTTTAAAAAATCAAAATTATCCAAAAGAACTTTTGGATATATATGTTATAGCAGATAACTGTACAGACAATACAGCTCAAATTGCAAGAGATGCAGGAGCAATAGTTTATGAAAGATTTGACAGCGAAAAGAAAACAAAAGGCTATGCAATGCAATGGTTTTTAAATAAAATGAATGAGCAAGGGGCAGATTATGATGCTATGTGCGTATTCGATGCAGATAACGTTGTAATGCCAGATTTCTTTACAGCTATGAACAAAAAACTTTGCCAAGGTGAAGAAGTGGTTCAAGGATATAGAGATATAAAGAATCCAACAGATTCTTGGGTATCAGCAGGATATGCATTATTTTATTGGACAATGCACAGATTTTATCATTTAGCAAGATATAACCTAGGACTATCACCACTATTAAATGGTACAGGATTTATGGTAAAATATGATTTAATTAAAGAAAAAGGATGGAATACAAAAACATTAACAGAGGATATAGAGTTTTCTTTAATAAATATAGCAGAAGGCAGAAAATTAGGTTGGGCAACAGATGCAATAGTATACGATGAACAACCATTAGAATACAAACAATCATGGACACAAAGAATGAGATGGTCAGTAGGACATATTCAATGTGTTAAATATTATTTAAAAGATTTAGCAAAAGGTGTTAAAGAGCATAAAACATTAATGAATTTTGACGGATTCCTATATTTAATGGGAATGCCAATGCTTATAATAACATTAGGGCTATTAGTAGTAAACTTTGCAATATATGCTGGAAATGGAATGACAACAGCAGCATTAATATGGAATTATGCAAGATATATAGGAGCAACATTCCTTTTACCACCACTTACAGCGATACTAATAATGTGGCTAGATAAAAGACCAATTAAGCCAATGCTAAAAGGAATATTATGCTATCCATTATTCTTAGGTTCTTGGATATTAATAAATATAAAAGCATTAATTAAACCAGACACAACATGGACAAAAATTGAACACACAAGAAGCGTAAAAGTAAATGAATTGTCTAACAATTAAAATGAAAAAGAGGAGCACAAGCTCCTCTTTTTTGTTTTATACAGATAATTTGTGTGAGGGGGAATTCTAGGGACTGTCCCTTAAAATCACCAAACCTGGGGATTTTGGGGACTGTCCTGAATTCATCCGGAACTAAACAAATTCCAATTTGTTCAACTAAATAGTGACAAAACAAATCTAAAATGATATAATTCAATTTATGGAGTGAATTATATGATAATAGATAAACTAATTGAAAGTAAAATAAAAACATATGCATTTGTAGGGCCTTCTGGAACAGGAAAGAGTTACAGAGCACAGATGGTAGCGAATGAAAGAGGAATAAGCTACATTATAGATGATGGGCTTTTAATAAAAGAAAATGAGGTTATTGCAGGAGTTTCTGCTAAAAAGGCTGCAACAAAAATAGAAACAGTAAAAAAAGCATTATTTAATAATCAAGATGAAGCAGATGAAATAAAAAAAGCTTTTAGAAAATATAGACCAGAGAGCATATTAATTTTAGGAACTTCTGATAATATGATAAAAAAAATAAGAGAAAATTTAGGGTTACCAGAACTTACAGAAACAATATATATATCAGATGTAGCAACAGAAGAAGAAATGCAGGAAGCTAAAAGAATTAGGCAAACACAAGGAAAACATGTAATTCCAGTACCTACATTTGAAATAAAAAAGGATTTTTCTGGTTTTATATTAGATCCACTTCAAATATTTAAATCAAAAGGAAAAGATGCAAAACCATACATATCAGAGAAATCAATAATTAGGCCAACATTTAGTTATTTAGGTAAATTTGTAATATCAGATACTGTATTTAGACAAATAATAGAATATTTAGTTATGAAAACAGAAGGATTATACAAAGCAAGTAGAGTTAGAATAGACAAAATAGGCGAGAATGAAGGGGTATCTATATATATAGAGGTAGTAGTAGAATATGGATTCAATATAGTAAATACATTAAAAGAATTCAAGAAAAAATGTAAAAAAGAAATAGAAAATTTGACGGCAATGAATGTAGAAAATGTTGATATAATAGCAAAAGGAATACATGTATCAGAAGAAATAAAGGGAGAATGATAAAATGAGTTTTATAGTAGGAATAGATGGACCAGCAGGAAGTGGAAAAGGAACAGTAACAAAGCAAGTAGCAAATAAATTAGGACTAATTAATATAGATACAGGAAGCACATACAGGTGCGTAGCTTTAGAGAGCATAAATCAAGGAGTTACATTGGAAGACAAAGAAAAGATAATAGAAATAGCGAAAACAATAACAATTGATATAAAACCATTACCAGAAGGAGATAAGATATTTTTAAATGGAAAAGAAGTTACAAAAGAAATTCGTTCTAAAGAAGTAACAAAAATAGTATCTCAAATATCTTCTATAAAAGAAGTGAGGTTTGAAATGGTAAATCTACAAAGAAAGCTAGCAGAAGGAAAAGATGTAATTATGGAAGGAAGAGATATCTGTACTTATGTATTTCCAAATGCTGACGTAAAAATATATTTAGATGCTTCAATAGAAGAAAGAGCAAAAAGAAGATATAAAGAAAACCAAGGAAAAAATATAAACATGTCTTATGAAGAAGTAATAGAAAATATAAGAAAAAGAGATGAAAATGACAAAGCAAAAGAAATAGGAGCATTAAAAAAAGCAAAAGATAGTATAGTAATAGACACAACAAAACTAACAATAGAAGAAGTGGTAGAAAAAATTATAGAAATAATTAAAAACAAAAACAGCAGATTGTAATTTATCTAATAAGGAGAACACAATGAAAAAATTTTTAGGACTTTTAATAAAAAAAATATATAAGGGCTTAATGATACTTGTATATAGGCCAAAAGTAGTAGGAAGAGAAAACATGCCAAAGGATACAGCTGCAATAGTATGTCCAAACCATGTCCATGCATTAGACTCTACACTAATAATTTCAATGAACAAAAGACATATAAAAACACTTGCAAAAGAAGAACTTTTTAGAAATAAGTTTTTTAAATTCTTAGCAGATTTGTATGGAATATATCCAGTAAAAGCAAACAACAAATCTATGGAAAGTATAAAAGTTTCCTTAAAAATATTAAAAAACAATGAATTATTAATGATATTCCCAGAAGGAACTAGAAATGGTATGGCAAAAGGTGTAAAACCAAAGGATGGAGCAATAAAACTTGCTATAAGAGCAAATGTTCCAATTGTACCAGTAGGAGTACAGGGCAACTTTAAACCATTTAGAAAAGTAAAAGTAAATATAGGTAAACCAATTTACTATAGCAAATATAAAGATGAAGTAAATAACAAAGAGGTAATGGATAAACTAACAGAAGAATTAATGAAAACAATAGTAAAATTAAGGGATGAGAGAATATAAAACTAGCTAAATTTGCAAAAATTTACATAACGTGGTATAATTACATTAGTAAAGCCAATGAGCTTTATTAAATGCTTCCTCTTAGTGTCAGAGGTTGCATCTTAGGGTAGACAGAGACACAAAAAAATTTTTAGGAGGAATAAATATGTTCGGAAAATTCAGTAAGAAAGCAAAAATGGCAGCAGCAGAAGCAGAGCGCAACGAAGCGATGAAAAAGGCCCTTCGGGATTTTTCAAACTTCGTCAAGAGCTTTTTGAATGGCAAAAGTGATGAACAGGTAGACTGGCTCGCTCTTGCAAAAGAAGCCTTTGCTAAGTGGTATTACTTGGTTGAAGAGTTTCCAGAGGCAGCAGAGCTTCTGAATTGGAAACCGGAGGTAAGACCGGAAGACAGAGTTTATACGTGGTTTGATGACGAAGGTTTGCCGCGCAGTTATTCTTATGCTGACATGCTTAGCAACAAGGAAATGGTAGAACGCATAAACTTGTGGGAGCAGTACAGAGCAGATGCAGGAAACAAGAATCTTACGCTGGAAGACATTGGTTTTACTGGTGGCGGATTGAAATTCCAGTATGAGGCAGTAGCATATCTTTCATTTGCTTACTTGCAGAAGATGTACTACGCAGGACTGCTTAAAAGCATTGATGAGCTTCTTAGCTAACTGAACAAAAAAGGTATCCTCGAAAGAGGATATCTTTTTTGTTGTATAGAAAAAAGGATTGGCCCCTTAGTGTTACTTGCGTAACAGGGGCCGTTTGAGGGGGAGAATGATGTTAGCTTTTTTCAACAGAAGCAGGGGCTATATAATATCCACCTACCATGTAATAAGTTTGCTCGCTTGCAGTTCCAGACTTAACAATTACTTTTTTTGAATACTTAACTTTAAAAAGATCATTCGAGAAAGCTGTTATTAAATCAGCCTTATGGAGCTCACAAAAGATTAAACTTATAGATTTTCCCATCTTAGGAGCATTTATAAATGAATCATCAGTATAAAACACCCAAGATTTGAGAGAACCTGTTACGATTCCACCAGAGGAATTTTCAACTACTTCGCCTTCAACAAAGGACAAAGAGTCAATCTTGCTTTCGGCTACTTTCAACTTACTCTTAGTCTGAAACAAAAACACTGAAAGTGCTACGATTGTACCAATCATAATCAAACTAAAAAGAATTCGGATAAACTTTTTCTTTTTCATGCTATTAGTTCCTTTCTGTATTTTAAAATTAAAAAGTTTAACCCCCTCAAATAATGCTTATAGCAATATTATTTTATCATATTTCTACAAAAAAATCAAATTTTTCACTAGAACCACCTTACATGTATTGACTTTTAACTAAAAAATAATGTATAATAAATTGTTAGTTGTAAAATAATGAGAGAAGGGGAATTATAATGAGTAATGATAAAATTAGAAATGTAGCAATAATTGCACACGTAGACCATGGAAAAACTACATTAGTAGATGCACTTTTAAGACAAAGTGGCACTTTTAGAGCAAACGAACAAGTACAAGAAAGAGTAATGGATTCAAATGACCTAGAAAAAGAAAGAGGAATTACAATACTCGCTAAAAATACATCTGTTATGTATAACGATATAAAAATAAATATTGTAGATACACCTGGACATGCTGACTTTGGAGGAGAAGTTGAACGTGTTCTTAAAATGGTAGATGGAGTACTTTTATTAGTAGATGCATTTGAAGGAGCAATGCCACAAACAAGAGAAGTTTTGAAAAAGTCACTAGCTTTAAACTTAAAACCAATTGTTGTAATAAACAAAATAGATAGACCAGGAGCAAGACCTTTAAAAGTAGTAGACGAAGTTCTAGAACTATTTATTGAATTGGGAGCAAATGATGAGCAATTAGATTTCCCTGTAATATATGCTTCTGCAAGAGATGGGTATGCTAAAATGAATTTAGATGATGAATCAGACAATATGAAATGTGTATTTGAAACAATAGTAAATACAATAGAACCACCAAAATGTGATGAAAATGGACCAATGCAAATGCTAGTATCAAATATAGATTATGATGATTATGTTGGAAGAATTGCAGTAGGAAGAGTTGAACGTGGCATTATAAAAGAAGGAATGCCAGTAGTAGTATGCAAAAAAGATAAAAACGAAAACGCAAAAGTAGTTAAAGTTTCTACTTATATGGGATTAAAGAAAGTTGAAGTTCCAGAAGCAAAAGCTGGAGATATAGTAGAAATTTCTGGTATAACAGATATAAATATAGGAGAAACAATTTGCGATATAAACAACCCAGAAAAAATAGACTTTGTAGATATAGACGAGCCAACAGTTACAATGACATTCTCTGTTAATAATGGACCATTTGCAGGTAGAGAGGGAGAATTTGTAACATCAAGACATATAAGAGATAGATTATTTAAAGAACTAGAAAGAAATGTATCTTTAAGAGTAAAAGAAACAGCTTCACCAGACTCATTTGAAGTTGCCGGACGTGGAGAATTACATTTATCTGTATTAATAGAAACAATGAGAAGAGAAGGCTTTGAATTATTAGTATCTCGTCCAAAAGTTATATTTAAAGAAATAAATGGAGAAAAATGTGAACCAATAGAAAGACTTGTAGTAAATGTTCCAGATGACTGCATAGGAAATGTTATAGAAAAACTAGGAAGAAGAAAAGCAGAAATGGTAAATATGGAACCTGCTGAAGATGGACATACAAAAATAGAATTTAAAATACCTGCAAGGGGATTAATTGGTTATAGAACAGAATTTTTAACAGATACAAAAGGCGAAGGAACAATGAATCATATATTTGAATGTTATGAGCCATATAAAGGAGACGTTGTAGCAAGAACAAGAGGAACTATAGTTGCATTTGAAGCTGGAAAAGCTATAACTTACGGACTATATAATGCACAAGATAAAGGAGATTTATTTATAGGGCCTGGTACAGAAGTATATGAAGGAATGATAGTTGGATTAAATTCAAGAGGAGAAGATTTGGCAGTTAATGTATGTAAAGAAAAACACTTAACAAATACAAGAGCTTCTGGATCTGATGATGCATTAAGATTAGTACCACCAATACAAATGAGCTTAGAAAAAGCAATAGAGTTCATACAAGATGATGAATTAGTAGAAGTAACACCAAAAAGCATAAGATTAAGAAAGAAAATATTAAACAACAAAGATAGAGAAAGAGCTGCAAGAAAATAAATAATTGGAGGTTTAGTTTATGCCAAAAGAAGGAGATTATCATGATAAATTAAGAAGTGTTGATTGGGTACGTGATAGAGTAGCTAAAAGAGAGGCTTTAGAATATAAAATTAGAAAATGCTATAAGAGGGTATATGATTTTGTAGAAAAAGAAATTACAAAAGGAATGTTACCATATCCAGCTATAGAAAAAGTGTTAAATAGTGCTGGCTTAGAAAAGCTATGTCCAGAGCTTAAAGATGATAAAGTAAGAAGAATAGTTAGAGCTACTTTACTACACTATTATTTTAGAGGACCAAATAAAGAAAAAGAAATAGAAGAAGGGGAAGAAAGATAATTGAGTATAGAAAGTATAAAGAAAAAATCTTTAGAAGAGCATATTCCAATCATAATGGATGATACATTAGAAGTGATAAAAGAAATACTAATAAAAGAAAAGCCTGCTAGAATTTTAGAAATAGGAACAGCAACAGGCTATTCTTCTATTTGTTTTGCAACAATATTATTAGAAAATTGTATAGACGAGGATTCCTCGTCTATATTAATAGATACAATAGAACTAGACGAAGAAAGAGCAAATGAAGCAATTAGAAATATAAAAGAAATGAATTTAACAAATACAATAAATGTATTTATTGGAAATGCAGTAGAAATACTACCAACATTTAAAGAAAAATATGATATAATATTTATTGACGCAGCAAAAGGAAAATATCCAATCTTCCTAAAAGAAGCAATAAGACTTTCACATAAAAACACTATAATATTAGCAGATAATATTTTGTACAAAGGATATGTAATGAGTGACTATAATAAACATAAACAAAGAACAGCTGTAACTCACTTAAGAGAATATATAAAAGAAGCAACAGAAGATAAGAGTTTAGAAACAAAAATTTTAGAAGTGGGGGATGGATTGGCAATAAGTAAAGTAAAAGAGGCAATTCAATAAAAAATTACCTCTATACTGTGATTAATTACCCCAAAGTAACAATCACATGAAACCGATTTCTGGAATCCCGCAAAGGATGTAAACAGGAATTTGTTGAGCCATCAGAAACAATATAGATTATTTTGTGACTCGAAGCAAAAAGTGTTTCAATCTCTTTTAACTGGGATAAATCCAAATAAACCGATACTTTCAAAACAGAATCCGGAATTTCGGAAATCCGTGCAGAGTTTTTGGGCGTTATTTTGGGTTGATACTTTCGTATTCTAGGCAAGAGCCTACGCCACCTTTCATAAAATATTTAACCTGCTCTTATATTATAACATAATTTAGAATAGTATACAAATAAAAAGGAGTAAATAAATGAATAAACCAGAATTATTAGCCCCAGCAGGCTCATTAGAAAAGGCAAAGACAGCTTTTAAATATGGAGCAGATGCTGTATATATGGGAACATCTAACTTATCACTACGTTCAAGAGTAACAGTAGATGATGATGAGCTAATAAAAACAATTGAATATGCGCATAGTATAAACAAAAAAGTTTATGCAGCATTAAATATATATGCAAGAGACAATATGTACGAAGAAATAGAAAATCAAATAAATATATTGAAAAAAGCAAAAGTAGATGCACTAATTATTTCTGATGGCGGAATAGTAGAAATGGCAAGAACATTAGCGCCAGAAATACCTATACATATAAGTACACAAGCAAATGTTACAAGTTACCATACAAGCAACTTTTGGAGGAAAAACGGAGCAGAAAGAGTTATACTTGCAAGAGAGCTAAATAAAGAAGAAATAAAAGAAATAAAAAATAACACAGATTTAGAAATAGAGATATTTGTTCATGGAGCTATTTGCTACAGCTATTCTGGAAGATGCAATTTAAGTGACTTTTTAGCTTCTAGATGTGGAAATTTAGGAGATTGTGCACAAAGTTGCAGATGGGCATATAATATGTATATAGAAGAAAAAAATAATCCGGGAAATCTTATGCCAGTAGAGCAAGACCAAAATGGAACATATATACTTTCTTCAAAAGATTTATGTTTAATAAAAGAAATACCAGAAATTGTTGATATGGGAATAGATAGTTTAAAAATAGAGGGAAGACTAAAAACTGAGTATTATTTGGCAACAGTAATTAGCGCATATAGAAATGCAATAGATGATTATATAAAAAATCCAGAAGAATATGATTACACAAAATATTTGAAAGAATTAGAAAAAACCAAAACAAGAGGGTTAACAACATTTTATTTTAATGACAAAAACAATAGAGACTTTCAAGAATATGAAGGTAAACAATATAATCCGGATTTTGAGTTTGGGGGAAAAGTTTTAGAAAAAGATGAAGAAGGAAAAGATATAATAGAAATTCGTAATAGATTACAAGTAGGTGATTCTATGGAATTACTAATTCCAAACAAATTAGAACCTAAAAAGTTTGTAATAGAAGAAATGTGGGATATAGAAACCAAAGAGCCTATAACACATGTAAATCCAGGAAAAGAAGGACAAAAGGTTATATTAAAAATACCAACTGATGTAAAAGAGGGATGGATATTAAGAAGGAAAAAATAGAGGAGACTTTATATGAAAAGAACAAAAATAAAAGATAGAGTATTACCAACTTATACAAAAGGTGAAGAAATATTTAATATGACTTCTCATATAGTGGGAGCAGTACTAGGAATTGTTACAACCGTTTTGTGTATTGTAATGGCAGCTTCACACAGAAATACATATGGAATTGTTAGCAGTAGTATATATGGTACTACAATGATAATTTTATATACAATGTCTAGTGTCTATCATGGGCTATCGCCAAGAAAAAGTACGGGAAAAAAAGTATTACAAGTTTTGGACCACTGCACAATATTTTTATTAATTGCAGGTTCATATACACCAATAGCATTATGTGCTTTTAGAGAATATAACCCAGTATTAGGATGGACGATGTTTGGTGTAGTTTGGGCTGCTGCAATACTAGGAATAGTTTTGAATGCTATTGATTTAGAAAAATATAAAAAATTTTCTATGATTTGCTATTTAGCAATGGGATGGGTAGTAATATTTAGAGCAGATTTATTACCGGTTGTTCTTGGAAAAAATGGACTGATATTGTTAGTAGCAGGAGGAATAGCATACACAATTGGTGCTGTATTATATGGACTTGGAAGAAAACATAAATATATGCACTCCATATTCCATTTGTTTATAGTCTTAGGAAGTTTATTACACTTTTTCTGTATACTATTTTATGTAGTTTAGATGCAAGCAAAGCAATAGATAAAAGAGAAATACAAGTTCTTTTACTATTGCTTTTTTTATAGTTTAAATATATAATTTAGAAGTAATTTTAAGAGGAGACATGAATATGGATGAAAATTTATTAATTCCAAATTTGCAAGATGAAATAGAAGAAAGAGCAGAGGTATCTTTAAGACCTAAAACATTAGATGAATACATTGGACAAACAAAGGTAAAAGAAAACATGAAAATATATATAGAGGCTGCAAAAAAAAGAAATGAGCCATTAGATCATATTTTGCTATATGGACCTCCTGGACTAGGAAAGACTACTCTTGCAAGTATTATATCAAATGAAATGAATACAAATATAAGAATAACATCAGGACCTGCGATAGAAAAACCAGGTGATTTGGCAGCACTTTTAACAAATCTTTCACCAAATGATGTTTTGTTTATAGATGAAATACATAGATTAAATAGAAGTGTAGAAGAAATACTTTATCCTGCTTTAGAAGACTATAATTTAGATATTATAATAGGAAAAGGCCCTAGTGCGAGGTCAATTAGACTAGATTTACCAAAATTTACTCTAATAGGAGCAACAACAAGAGCTGGTTCACTTACAACACCACTACGCGATAGATTCGGAATCGTTCATAGATTAGAACTTTACGATGTTAAAGACTTAGATGAAATAGTAAGAAGATCAGCAAAAATATTAGAAGTTAATATAGATAAAGAAGGCTCTTTAGAAATAGCAAAACGTTCTAGAGGAACTCCTAGAATAGCAAATAGATTGTTAAAAAGGGTAAGAGATTATGCAGCAGTTTTAGGGGATGGAAATATAACAAAAGAAATTGCAAAAATAGCATTAGAAAAATTAGAAATAGATGATTTAGGTTTAGACAATATAGACAGAAAAATACTAAAAACAATTATATTAAACTATACTGGAGGACCAGTTGGAATAGAAACTTTAAGCTCAACAATAGGAGAAGAAGTAGAAACAATAGAAGATGTGTATGAGCCATATTTAATGCAAATGGGATTTATAGCAAGAACTCCAAGAGGCAGAATAGCAACACCAAATGCATATAAACATTTAGGAATAGAAATGGTGAACTAAGAGAGGAAATTTATGAAGTTATTATTACATACGTGTTGTGCGCCTTGTAGCGTATATTGCATAGATGAATTAAGAAGTGAAAACATAGAACCTACTGTATATTGGTTTAATCCAAATATACATCCATACATGGAATACAAAGCAAGAAGAGATTGCTTAAAAGAATATACAAAAAGTATTGGCGTAAATGCTATATTTGAAGAGAATTACGGACTAAAAGAATTTTGCAAGAATGTAATTAATGATTTAGAAAATAGATGCGTAAATTATTGTTATAGAGTAAGACTAGAGCAAACTGCAAAATTTGCAAAAGAAAATGGATATGATAGCTTTTCTACCACTTTGCTAGTAAGTCCATATCAAAATCATGAAGCTCTAAAACAAGTAGGAGAAGAACTAGAAGAAAAATATGGGCTAGAATTTGTATACAGAGATTTTAGAGTAGGCTTTAGAGAAGGACAAACAAAAGCTAGAGAACTAGGATTATATATGCAAAAATATTGTGGATGTGTATTTTCAGAGGAAGATAGATATAGTAAGCAGATAAGTAAGAATAAAGAAATTCACGAGTAGAAATGGAGAAATATGAAAGCAAAAGATGTTAGTAAACTAGCAAGAAAACTATATATTGAAATAGAAGAAAATGGGATAAACAGAATAAGAGAATTGTTTTCTAAAGGAGAAACATTATCTCAAGAATTAAAATTTGATGTTAATGAAGAATATTTAAAGAAAATGATTATGTCACAACTTTATATTGGGAGAATGTTAATGTCTCACAAATATAGAAATACTGGATTTGATGAAAGAGCTGCATTCAATAGTGAAGCTGATAAAATAAGAGGACAAATTGATAGCCAAGAAGTTTTAAAATTTGAAAATCCTACATTAGAAGCATTATTCGGTAACTCGTTAAACATTTCTACAGAGCAAGAATACGAGGAATGGAGAGGGTTCGCAGATTTTGATAGACATAAAGAAAAAAAGTTCGATATGATTTATTTAGAAGAAGAAGCTAGATTTAATTATGAGAATGAAACTAATCCATTGAAGAAATTTATCCAATCTTTTAGATATAGAAAGATGCTGAAAGAAAAAACTTTAGAAGATTCTTATGTAAAAAAAGTAAGAGAAATGATAAGAGAGAAAATAGCAGAAAATCCGGAAGATCATTCTATTGCATATAGAGATACGCATAGTGCTCTAGAAAAAGGAGCAGAAGAATATGAGAGTATAAAAGACATAGAAGACATTGCAAGAATGACCTTGGCATCATTATTAGTAGAAGATGATAAGCCTATTAATATTGAAGAAGTGTGCAATAGAGTTAGAAGCGAAATGAAAAGTACAATAGGCTCAACAAAAAATGGAACAGAATATAGGAAAAAACAGGTAACATTAGGCTCTGAAAGTGGAATTAGCAATAGACCTGTAATACATACTATACAATTTGAAGAAGTACCAGAGGCTATTAAGAACCTGCAAATTGAGTATGAAAAAGCATACAATTCAAGTCAATCTGAAGAAGAATATATAAAACAGATTGCTAAAATATATGCTGATTTTATTTTTATACAACCATATGAAGACGGGAATAAAAGAACTGCAATGTGTGTGTTTAATAGTATGCTGATGTCTAAAGGAATTGTACCTCCGCCAATAAGCTTAACAAATGACGATCAAATGGTAAAAGCGTATTATAATGCACACGGAAAAGATTATGAGATGTTACAAAGTGTTGTTACAGAGAAATATAGGAAAATGCTGAGATCTGGAGCTCAAAATAGAGAAGAGACCAAAAGAGAAGAAAGTAGTAAAGATATCGAGAAATAAAGAAATCTACAAAAGAAAGGAATTAAGAATGAAAAAAATATTAAAAGACCTAGCTATTTTTTGCATATTAGCGATTATAATTGCAGGAATAATATTGCCAAGAGAATTAAATAATCTAGATGAAATCTGGAATTTTAATTTTGCAAGAAACATAGCAAATGGATTAATGCCATATAGAGATTTTAATATGGTGCAAACACCATTGCTATCAATTATATGTGGTATGATTTTAAAAGCTTTTGGCACAGAACTATTTACTATGAGAATCATTGCAGTAGTTTTATGCAGTTCGATAATGCTAGTTGCATACAAAATACTAGAGAAACTAGAAACCCCAACAGCTTTAAGATATGCATTTTTGATAGCTACAATTTATCTATATAAGAATTATTTTTGCATCGATTATAACTTTGCTGTATTATGGATTATACTAATAGTTACGTTAATAGAACTAGAAAATATTGAAAAGAAAAACCCTAAATTGAATTTTTTTGCAGGAATTATGGTCGGAATGGCTATTTTGACGAAACAAACAACCGGAATATTTTTAGCATTAGTATTTCTATTGTATAGGGTATTGATTATAAGTAATAAACAAGAAATAAAAAAATATAGTAAAGAAACATTATATAAAGTTTTAGGAATATCAGTTCCGATTGTATTGTTCTGCATATATATAATAAGTTACAAAGGATGGGATAATTTTGTAGATTATACAATATTAGGAATAAAAACATTTTCAAATAAGATTTCATATATAAACTTGATAAATGGAAATTATGGTATAATGGTTTCTATATTGAGTATATTGATACCAATTTTATTATTTTTAATATATATAAAAACAGTAGTTTTCAGTAATAAAAATAAAGATGAAAGTATATATATATTATTTGCTTATAGTGTAGTTAGTTTAATAGTAGTATATCCAATATCAGATTCAATACATTTTTTAATAGGGATATTTCCATCACTAATTTTACTTGTATATTTTTTATGGTCAAATTTTATAAAAAAAGTTCAGAAAAGCAAATTAACAATGTTTATAAAGTATTTTTCAAAATGTGCACTAATACTAATAGTTATATTTGAGGTATATATGTCAGTAAACCACCTTGTAAAATACAAAAAAGAAGCAAATAGATACAACAAATTGCAAAATTTTAAATATATAAAAGCAGAAAGCAATGAAATACAAAAGATTGATCAATTTATTATTGAATGCGAGAAAAATAATAAAACCGTATATATCCTAGATGCGACGGCCGCTATTTTTATGATTCCAATAGATAAATATAATAAAGATTATGATATGTTTTTGAAAGGAAATTTAGGACGGAAGAGGCGAGCAAGGGCAGATTGATAAACTAAAAAAAAATAACAGCGATACAATTATTTTAATATTGAAAGATAATTATAAAAGAAACTGGCAGACACCAGAAAATGTAAGAAAATATATTATAGAAAATTGGAATAAAATTGGAGAAATAGAAAGTTTTGATATTTATATAAAGGAAAAGTGTGATGTTAAATAATAAAGAAACAATTAAAAAGGTGATTATATTACTAATATTTGCAATTGCAATTATAATAAGAATTATAAAATGGCCATTAATAATGGAAGAAATAAATTGCGATGAAGCAATGACAGCCATAAACGCAAAGGCTATATCGGAAACTGGTTGCGATATGTATGGAACTAGTTTTCCTGTGTACTTCGAAGCATGGCTTGTTGGAGGACAAAGTGCATTATTAACGTATCTTATGTCTACAAGCATTAAAATATTTGGATTTTCAATTATGTCAATAAGATTACCTTTGCTTATAATAAGCATAATATCAATATTTATTTTTGATAAATTAGTAAAAATAATATTTGAAGATAACTATAAAATAAGAGTAATAATGCTATTGATACTAGCTCTAAATCCATGGCACATTATGCAATCTTCTTGGGCATTAGATTGTAATCTATTTCCGCATTTTATGTTATATGCTATATACTTTTTAATAAAAGGAGTAAAACAAAATAAAAAGTATTTATACATATCAATAGTACTTTTTGGAATAACACTATATACTTATGGAATTGCATTATATGCAACACCTGTATTTTTAGTAATTTCATATTTATACTTACTAAAAAATAAAAAAATTAAAATTTCTGATGCAATAATATCAGTATTAATATTTATTATAATTTCTTGTCCAGTAATATTAATGAGTGTTATTAATTTATTAGGATTACCTACAGTGAAAATTGGGAATATAACTATACAGAAATTTGAATATTTCAAGAGAACAGAAGACATGTTACTGTTTTCACAGGACTTTCCCAAAACTTTAATTAAGAATATTTTAACTACTATAAAATTGATATTAATAAATGAAGATGGACTGAGTTGGAATGCAATACATGGAGTTGGAACAATATATATAGGCTCAATAATTTTTGCGATAGTAGCATTAATACAAATAATAGCTTCAAAAAAACAAAAAAATGATAGTGGTATTTCAATAATTACTATTTGGTTTATTACGTCTATTATTATAGGAATGCTTATTAATAATGTAAATATAAATAGGTTGAATATAATTTGGTATCCTATTATTTTTTTAGTTGGATACGGAATTTATATAATTTTAAAGAAATGCAAATTTAATAAACTCTTATTATGTACAATAGTAACAATTTATTTTATATATTTTGCATTTTTTATAGAAAAATTTTATAGTACAGATTATAATAGATGTTATACTTGGTCTAATGGATTGATAGATACTGTAAGGCAAGCAGAGAAAATTTCAAATAAAGAAGAGATATATATACAAGATAGTATTATTAATAATGACAGAAATAGAGTATTCTTGATATATGAAACAATAAAAGATTATCAAAAATACAATTTCATAAACAGAGAAATTTTACTAGAGTTATATCAAAGAGAAGAAAAAGAAGTTTTTAGTGAATGGCTAACAAAAATTACTAACATAAGAATAATAAATATGAACCAAATAGAAGAAAACATGAAGTGCATTATTTTATATAAAAAAGAAACTGATAATTTACTTAAAAATTATAATGCCAAAGAGTATGAAATCTATAAGATTATGCATAAAAAAGGAGAATAGAATGGAAAAAATATCTATAGTAGTACCTTGCTATAACGAGGAAAAGAATATAAATAATTTTTATGAAGAAATGATAAAAACACTTGAAAAAGTAAAAGAAAACTATAGTTATGAAATTATTTTTGTTAATGATGGAAGTAATGACCAGACAGAAATAGAAGTGAAAAAAGTAAGAAAAACAGATAAAAATGTAATACTAATTAGTTTTTCAAGAAATTTCGGAAAAGAAGCGGCTATATATGCTGGACTAAATAATGCAACAGGAGATTTAGTCGCATTAATAGATGCAGACTTGCAACATCCACCAGTAACAATATTAGAAATGATAAAAGGAATAAATGAGGGATATGATGTTGTTGCAACTAAAAGAAAAAATAGAAAAGGCGAACCTGTTATTAAAAGTGTATTTTCTAAATTATTTTATAAAATGATGAGAATGTTTATACCAATAGAAAAAAATGTACAAGATTTTAGACTTATGAAAAAGGAAGTAGTTGATGCAATTCTGTCTTTAAAAGAATACAATAGGTTTTCAAAAGGAATTTTTACATGGGTTGGATTTAATATTAAATATATAGAAATAGAAAACATTGAAAGAAAAGCAGGAAAAACTAAATGGAGCTTTAAAAAACTATTTAGTTATGCAATAGAAGGAATAACATCATTTACAACTGCACCTTTAAAGGCTTCGACATTAATGGGGTTCTGCATATCAATAATAGCCATAATTTCAACAATTGTAATAATTTTACAAACATTAATATATGGAAAAGATGTTCCAGGATATGCTTCAATAATAACAGCGATATTATTTATGGGAGGAGTTCAATTAATATCAATAGGAATACTTTCAGAATATATTTCAAAAATGTATTTAGAAATTAAAAAAAGACCTAAATACATTATTAAGGAGAAAATAGATTGAAAAAAACTAAAAAAGAATTACTCATTTATTTTATAGTTGTGGCTAGTGCGATTATTATATTTAAAAATTATATTATAGGACATTATGCAGTAGATACATATGCAATTGCTAATCTTGGATATAAAGAATATGCAATAAAGATATTTTTGAAAGCGGGAAGACCATTTTCTTGTATGTTATTATTAATAGCAGATTTAATAAATTTGCCGATTAAGGTATTAGTTATGTTCTCAACAATTATGGCAATTTTCATATCTGCATTGTCAGTAATGAAACTAAGAGAAATAATATTAAAAAATAAAAATGTAGCAGATAAATACAATGAACTTATAGTAATTGCTATTTCATTTTGTACAGTATTTAATTTTATGTATATAGAAAATTTGTATTTTGCAGAAGCATCTATTATGGCAACAGCGGTATATTTAAGTATTGTAGCGGCTAATCAGTTATTAAACTTAGAGAAACATAATATGATAAAATCTTTAATGATACTTCTAATAGCAATTTTTTCATACAATGCAGTAATTAATGTTTATATAACGTCTGTGGTATTTTTACTTATAATAGATAAGAATAGTAGAACAAAAAAAGAAACAGCTAAACTTTTCTTGTCAGCCTGTACAATATGTTTAATTACTATAGTGCTGAATTTTGCTCAAATTAAATGCATATGCAATGGATTGGGTTTATTACAAAATAGGATTTCTAGCCAAACAAACTATTTTACTAATATAGCATATATTTTTTTGAATTGCGGAGATGTTTTGATAAGTACAGCAAATTTATTTCCAAAGTATTATTTCATTGCTTTTTTGATTGCAATTTTAATTCCATCTATGCTCTATTTATATAAAACGAATAAAAAAATTAATGAGGAAATAATATTATTTATTTTAGTTAGTATAATGAGTTCATTTGCAATATCAGTTTTTACGTTATCTAGCTTTGGAACAGGAAGACTACTTACTCCAATAGGCATGCTTATTGGATATTTATTTATGATAATATATATAAAAACACATATTTTTGAATCAAAAAAAATAATAGGGTATTACTTAAAGGTAATTCTTTCTATTTATTTAATTATAAACATTGCTAATTTTTACAATATAACCAAAGAACAGCAAGAAATTAATGAAATAGAAAAAAATAAAGTAAAAGAAATAAATGAATATATTAATTGCTATGAAAAAGAAAATAATATACAAATAAAACATATTACGATGAAATATGTAAAAGGGTGCAAAGAAAAAGCATTTTATAAAAAAATAACAAGTACAAATTGTATTGCTGTATATGCAGAAGCTTCATATGATGGGGTTATAAACTTTTATACAGGAAGAAAATTAAAAGAGATAGGAATAACTGAAGAACTTAATCAAAAATATGAGGAAAAGACTAGGCAGATCGGAGAAAATATATATTGCTGTGTAGATGATGTCTTAATTTGCTTAGTATATGTTGTATAATTAGTAAGGAGGTAACTACTTGAACAAATTATTATTAATAGATGGAAATAGTATAATAAACAGAGCTTTTTATGGAATAATGGGAAGTAAAATGCTTATGACAGAAGATGGAACATATACAAATGCAGTATATGGATTTTTAAGCATACTATTTAAAGAGCTAGACGATATAAAACCAGAATATCTAGTAGTAGCATTTGATTTAAAAGCCCCAACACATAGACATAAGATGTATGATAAGTATAAGGCAAACAGACATGGAATGCCAGAAGAATTAGCAATGCAAATGCCTATATTAAAAGAAACATTAAAAGCAATGAATGTTTGCATAATAGAAAAAGAAGGCTATGAAGCAGATGATATATTAGGAACTCTTGCAAAATGGGGACAGAAAGAAGAACTAGAAGTTACTGTATTAACAGGGGATAGAGATAGTTTTCAACTAATAGACAAAAATATTAAAGTAAGAATTCCAAGAACAAAAATGGGAAAAACAGAAACAGAAGATTATACAGTAGAAAAAATAGAAGAGGAATATGGACTAGAGCCATTAGATTTAATAGAAGTAAAAGGACTAATGGGAGATACATCAGATAATATTCCAGGAGTACCAGGAGTAGGAGAAAAAACAGCATTAAATCTAATTAAACAATACAAAAGTATAGATGAAGTGTATAACCATATAGATGAGCAAAAAGGAAAATTAAAAGAAAAATTATCAGAAAACAAAGACTTGGCATATCTTTCTAGAACTCTTGGAACAATTGATATAAATGCTCCAATAGAAAAAGATTTGGGCGCTTTTCAAGTAGAAGAATGGAATAAACCAGAAGTATTAGAAATATTTAAAAAACTTAAATTTAATAGATTTATAGATAGATTTGCATTACAAGAAAATATAGGGGCAACATCATTTAGTGATTCACAAATCAATACTGAAATTGAGCATGAAAAAATTGTAGACAAAACAAAATTAGCAGAATTAAAACAAGAAATACAAGAAAATAAAGCTATGTATTATTATCTAACAGAAGAAAAATTTATAATTTATTCTCCAAAAACTAATAAATGTTTTTCTATAGAAAACATACAAGATTTTAAAGATATATTTGAGGACAAGAATATACTAAAATGCAGTTACAAACAAAAAGAAGAATTTATAATATTATGGAACAAAGGCATAGAAGCTAAAAACCTTATGTTTGATATAGCTATTGCAGGATATATTCTAAATTCGAATATAAACAAATATACAATAGAGTATCTAGCAAATGAATATATAAACTTTGACATTGCAGAATACTTATCAAATACAGAAGAAACAGGCGTAGAACAAATTACATTGTTTGATAATGCAGAGGAACCAAAAGAAGATAAAACATATATTTATGCATATGCAATATACAAATTATATAATGTTCTAACACAAAAAATGAAAGAGGCAGGAAGTATAGATTTATTTAATAAAATAGAAATGCCACTAACAGAAGTATTAGCTAGCATGCAGTATGAAGGAATATATATAGATAAACAAGAACTTTTAGACTTTGGAAAAGAATTGCAAGAAAAAATAGATATTTTAACACAAGAAATATATGAACTTACAGGTGAAGAATTTAATATAAACTCTACAAAACAATTAGGAGAAATCCTTTTTGAAAAGTTAAAGCTTACAGCTAAAAAGAAAACAAAAACAGGTTATTCAACAGATGTAGATGTATTAGAAAAAATAAAATATGAACATCCTGTAATAGAAAAAATATTAGAATATAGACAATTACAAAAGCTAAATTCTACTTATGTAGAAGGACTTATCCCATATATAGATGAAACAGGAAGAATACATTCTAAATTTCATCAAACAGTTACAACAACAGGAAGAATAAGCTCAACAGATCCAAATCTTCAAAATATACCTACAAGAATGGAATTAGGAAGAAAATTAAGAAAAGTATTTAAGCCAGAACAAGGATACATTTTTGTAGATGCAGACTATTCTCAAATAGAGCTTAGAGTATTAGCACATATTTCTGAAGATAAAAATATGATAGAAGCATTTTGCAACAACGAAGACATACATGCACAAGCCGCTTCAAAGGTGTTCAACATACCACTAGAAGAAGTAACAAAAGAAGAAAGAACAAAAGCAAAAGCAGTTAACTTTGGAATAGTTTATGGTATTAGTGAATTTGGTTTAGGAGAACAACTAGGAGTTTCTAGAAAAAAGGCTAAAGAATATATAGAACAATACCTTGATAAATATAGTGGCATAAAAGAATTTATGATTAATATAGTAGAAGAAACAAAAGAAAAAGGATATGTAGAAACTCTTTACCATAGAAGAAGATATGTACCAGAATTAAAATCCAATAACTATATGGTAAGACAATTTGGTGGCAGAGTTGCAATGAACACTCCAATACAAGGAACAGCAGCAGATATTATGAAAATAGCAATGATAAATGTATATAATAAATTAAAAGAAAACAACTTAAAATCCAAATTAATAGTACAAGTACATGACGAAATATTAGTAGAAACATTAGAAAGTGAAAAAGAACAGGTAAAACAAATTGTAAAAGAAGAAATGGAAAATGTAATAAAATTAAAAGTTCCATTGCTAGCAGAAGTAGAAGAAGGGTATAATTGGTACGAAGCAAAATAAATTTAGAATCACACCTCCCGCATTTCACTGCTCACATCAATTAAAAACAAAAGGAGAAAAAATTGAAAAGATTATTAAAATTTATAATAACATTATTAATATTAGCATCTATAATCTTTATTTTATTTAAAGTTGTAAAAATAGATGACATTATAATGAAAAAACTATATCCACTAAAATATAGCGAATATGTAGAAAAATATGCGAAAGAATACAATATAGATAAATATATGGTTTATGCAATAATAAAAGCAGAAAGCAATTTTAACGAAAATGCAAAATCATCAAGTGATGCAATAGGATTAATGCAAATAATGGAAATTACTGCAATAGAAACAGCAAGAAAAATGGACCTTGAAGTTACAGAAGAAGATTTATTTAAACCAGACTTAAATATTAATATAGGGTTAAAATATTTTACATACCTATTAAACCATTATAATAACAATTACCCATTAGCAATAATTGCATATAATGCAGGAATGGGAAATGTAGATGCTTGGCTAAAAGACGGAACAATAAAAGAAGATGGAACAGATATAGAGAATGTACCATTTAAAGAAACCAATAATTATGTAAGAAAAATCTTAAGGGATTATGAAATATATAAAGAATTGTATAATTAATTATTTTGATATATAATAAAAAACAAAATCACAAGGGAGGAATGTAACATGGCAATATTAGTTACAGGAGGAGCTGGCTATATAGGAAGTCACACAGTTGTAGAATTATTAGAAGCGGGAGAAGACATAGTTATAGTAGATAACTTTGTAAATAGTAAACCAGAAGCCTTAGATAAAATAAAAAAAATAACAGGAAAAGACTTTAAATTTTATGAAGTTGACATATTAGATGAAGAAAAATTAGAAAAAGTATTTAGAGAAAATAATATAGAATCTGTAATACATTTTGCAGGACTAAAAGCAGTAGGAGAATCTGTTGTAAAACCAATAGAATATTATCATAATAATATAACAGGGACATTAGTATTGCTAAAACTAATGAAAAAATATAACTGTAAAAGGATAGTATTCAGCTCATCAGCAACTGTATATGGAGATCCAGAAATAGTACCTATAACAGAAGAATGCAAAACAGGAGGAACAACAAATCCTTATGGAACAACAAAACTATTCATAGAAAGAATTTTACAAGATGTTTATGTTGCAGATAACCAATTTAGCATAGCGCTGCTTAGATACTTCAATCCAATAGGGGCACACGAAAGTGGATTAATAGGAGAAGATCCAAATGACATACCAAATAACCTTATGCCATATATAACAGGAGTAGCAAGTGGAAAACTAGAAATATTAAGTGTATTTGGAAATGACTATCCAACAAAAGATGGAACAGGAGTTAGAGATTATATCCATGTAGTAGACTTAGCAAAAGGACATTTAAAAGCACTTGCAAAAATTAGACAAGAAGCAGGAGTAAAAATATATAATTTAGGAACAGGACATGGATATTCTGTACTAGATTTAGTAAATACATTCCAAAAAGTAAATAATGTTGAAGTTAAATATAAAATAGTTGGAAGAAGAGCAGGAGATATAGCTACATGCTATGCAGATCCTTCAAAAGCAAAAAAAGAATTAGGATGGGTTGCAGAAAAAGGAATAGAAGATATGTGTAGAGACAGTTGGAATTTTATAGTTTCAAATAAATAAAAAGGAGACTTTTAATATGAAAAAGCTTTTATTAGTAATAGACATGGTAAATGGATTTGTAAAAGAAGGAGCTCTTGCAGACAAAGCAATAAATAATATAACACCCAATATCATAAATCTAATTAAAAAATATGTCCAAGAAGAAAATGACATAATAAGTATTCAAGAAGGACATAATGAAAATTCTAAAGAGTTTAAAAATTTTCCAAAACATTGTATATTAGGAACTGAAGAAGCTGAACTTATAGAAGAATTGAAGCCTTATGAAAGCAATATGAAATTAATTAGAAAAAACTCAACATCAGGATTTTTAACAAAAGAATTTTATGACTATATAAAAAATAATGAAAACAATCTAAAAGAAATAGCTTTGTGTGGTTGCTGTACAGATTTATGCGTAATGAATTTTGCTATACCATTAAAGAATTATATAAATGAAAATGATTTGGATATAGATGTTGTAATATATAAAAATGCAGTTGAAACTTATGATGCACCAAATCACAATAAGAAAGAATATAATGAAATAGCTTTTAAAATAATGGAACAAAACGGAATAAAACTTATATAGATAAAAGAAGTGGTTGTTAACCACTTCTTTTAAATAATACTTCTAATTTTTTCTATAATCATATTTAATGCAACAGTATTGTATCCACCTTCTGGAACAATAATATCGGCATATTTCTTACTAGGTTCAACAAATTGTTCATGCATAGGCTTTACAGTTGTGCAATATTGTGTAACAACAGAATCTAATGTACGACCTCTTTCTTGCACATCTCTTAAAAGTCTTCTTATAAAACGAATATCAGCATCTGTATCTACAAATATTTTAATATCCATTAAATCTCGTAATTCTTTATTTTCAAAAATTAAAATACCATCTACAATAATTACTTTCTTAGGAACTACAGTAACGGTTTTATCTTCTCTTTGGTGATTAATAAATGAATATTCAGGTCTTTCTATAGAATTTCCTTTTTTCAATTCCTTTAAATGTTCTATAAGCAAGCTTGTTTCTATAGAATCAGGATGATCGTAATTTAATTTTGTCCTTTCTTCAAAAGGAAGCTCTGGATGAGCTTTATAATAACAATCATGAGATATCATTGTTATATTATGTGCAAATTCTTTTTTAATATTATCTGCAAGAGTACTCTTGCCAGAACCAGTTCCACCTGCAATACCAATTATAATAGGGTCAATATTCATATTAATTCCTCCAAAATGTTATTTACGTTAATTTTAAAATATTATTTGAATAAAATCAAGTAAAAACGACATTTTTCTTTGCAATTTGCAAACAGCAGATTATTAGATAAATTGGAATTTGTTTAGTTCCGGATGAATTCAGGACAGTCCCCAAAATCCCCAGGTTTGGTGATTTTAAGGGACAGTCCCTAGAATTCCCCCTCACACAAATTCCAATTTCCCGAAACAATTGACAAATTTATTTTTTTAACTATAATAGAAAAAGAAAGAAGGATAAATATGATATTAGAAGGAAAAGTTATAGAGGGAATGGGGATAGCAAAAATATTTGTAAATATGATGAAAGAAGCGTTTTACCAAAAAACAAATATGAAACTATACCCAGGTACACTAAATATTGAATTGAACGAACCATATAATTTAAAATCAACGTATACAATAAAAGCAGAAGAATATGGCGGAAAATATGATGTACAAGTGCAAGAATGTGTACTGTTAGAGCAAAAAGCATATATAGTAAGGTCAGAAAAAAATTTAAAAGAAGAAAGTGACTATGAAAGAAATATAATAGAAATTGTATCTAACATAAATTTTAGAGAGAAGTATAATCTAAAAGATGGTGATTTAGTAAAAATACAAGTATTAAGATAAATTGTAATTTGCTTTGCAAATTACAATTTTTTAGTTCTAATTTTTTTTAACTAGCATATATATATTTAAAGACAAGTTATAAGGTAAGGAGTATATATGCTAGTTTCTGATATATTAAATTATTTTCCAGAAGAAATATTAAAAGTATTAACAGACTTTTTTGAAACCGAAACAGAAGAAAAATTAAAAACAATTGAAGAAATTAGATTAAGAGTAGGACAACCTCTAATATTAAAATTCAATAAACGTGAAGAAATATTTAAATGTAATATTTTACAAGAAGACATATTAAAAACTATGCAAAAGGTTTGCGATAATTCAATTTATTCTTTCCAAAATCAAATATGTGAAGGATTTATTACAGTAAAAGGCGGACATAGAATAGGAATTACACGGAAGTTGTGTTATAGAAAACAACAAAGTTAGTAATGTAAATTACATATCAAGCTTAAATTTTAGAATAGCAAAAGAAATAAAAGGATGCAGTAATAAACTTTTGAAATATGTGTTAAATACAGAAGAAAATAATATCTACACAACTTTAATAGTGTCACCACCAGGTGTGCGGAAAAACTACAGTATTAAGGGATTTAGTAAGAAGAATTAGTACAGGAATAGAAAAAATAGAATTTAAAGGAATAAATGTGGGTATAGCTGACGAAAGAGGAGAAATCGCAGCAATGTACAAAGGTGTGCCTCAAAATGACGTGGGGATTAGGACAGATGTTTTAGACAATATTCCAAAAGCAATAGGAATGACAATGCTTATAAGGTCAATGTCACCCAAAGTAATTGTTGCAGATGAAATAGGAAAAGAAGAAGAAATTTCGGCAATAAATTATGCCATATGCTCAGGAATAAAAGGAATATTTACAGCACATGGTGCAAGTTTAGAGGAAATATCTATAAATCCAAATTTAAAAACTTTGTTAAATCTACATATATTTGAAAGAATAGTATTTTTGAATGACAAAATTAGAAAAGCAGAAATAGATAAAGTATATACACTGGATAGAAAAAACTTAGAATACATGATTATGGAGTGATTAAACTATGTTAGGATTAAAAATTGTAATATATACATTTATATTTTTATCATGTTCACTTATAGGAATATTGGTATCAAATAAATATAGAAATAGAGTAAACGAACTAAAAGAATTTAAAAATGCACTTAATATTTTTAAAACAAAAATAAGATACACATATGAACCAATACCAGAAATATTCGAACAAATATCAAAAAATACAAATTCTAATATTTCTAATGTTTTTGGAGTGGCTAGTGAAAAAATGAAGGTTCTAGCCGCAGGGGAAGCATGGAATTTAGCATTAAATATGGAAGAACTTAATATAAATGATGAAGATAGATTAGCTTTATCAAATTTGAGCAAACTTTTAGGAAAAACAGATGTAACAGGTCAGCTTAACCAAATAGAATTAACTACTGATTTTTTGGAGGGTCAAATAAAAAAGGCTGAACAACAAAGAGATAAAAGCGAAAAAATGTATAGGACGCTTGGAATGCTTATAGGAATGGCAATAGTAATAATATTAATGTAAAAGGGGTAAAAATATGAACATAGATTTATTATTTAAAATAGCGGCAATAGGAATATTAGTTGCTGTATTACATCAAGTATTAGTAAGAGCTGGAAGAGAAGACCAAGCAATGATGACTACTCTTGCACGGATTAGTAATAGTTTTAACAATGGTAATAAAAGAAATAAGCACATTATTTAATACTGTTAGAACAATATTTGGATTGTAAAGGGTGAATGTAATTGGAAATTGTAAAAATAATAGGTGTAGGATTAGTAGCACTTATTCTTATAATTATTTTAAAACAGTACAAACCTGAATTTACAATCTATGCATCTATAATAGCAGGAGCCATTATATTGCTTATGGTAATGGACAAGCTATATTCAATAATAAACTTGTTATCCAATATAAGTCAAAAAGCAGGCATAGGAAATGAGTTTTTAAAAATAATATTAAAGATAACCGGAATAGCAATACTTACAGAATTTGCAGTAAGTATTTGTAAAGACTCTGGAGAAAGTGCAATAGCTAGCAAAATAGATTTGGGAGGCAAAATAATAATTATAAGTATATCAATTCCGATAATAACAGCACTTTTGGAGTTAGTAATAAGCATATTGCCATAAAATCAATCAGATAAATTGGAATTTGTTTAGTTCCGGATGAATTCAGGACAGTCCCCAAAATCCCCAGGTTTGGTGATTTTAAGGGACAGTCCCTAGAATTCCCCCTCACACAAATTCCAATTTGCCTAATGTGATTGACATACTTAAATAGGAGATCAAATGATAAAAAAAATATTATTAATTTTTTCTATTTTAATATTTTCTTTTGTTAACTATATAACTTATGCAACTGATGAAATCATATCTTCACAAATGGACGCACTAAATATTCCTTCATTCATAAAAGAAGGAGAAAAATATACAAAAGAAGTTTTTCCGGATATTAGTCTAAACGACTTTTTAACTTCTGCAATAAAAGGAGAGATAGATAACAAAGGACTTCTTAAACAAATAATAATGTTATTTGGAGATGAAATAGTAGATGTTATTTATTTGTTAGGAAGCATAATAGTAGTAATAATAATACATAGCATTTTAAAGGCTTTTACAGAGAACCTAGAAAATGAAAGCGTTTCTCAAATTACATATTATATTCAATACATACTTATAGTAACTTTAATAATGGCTAATTTTTCAACAATAATATCCGGAATAAAAGATTCAATTGCAAATTTAACTGGATTTATAAACTGCCTAGTTCCAATACTTTTAGCACTAATGTCTGCTACCCGGGAATGTTGCATCTGTTAGTTTAATACAGCCTTTAATTATATTTGCAGTAGTTTTTATAGGAAACACAATAACATTGGTAGTACTTCCTATAACACTTATAGCAACAGCATTAGGAATAATTTCAAATTTATCAGATAAAGTTCAAATTGGAAAACTTTCCAATTTTTTTAAATCGGGTATCACATGGTTTTTAGGATTAATTATTACAATTTTTGTTGGAATACTTTCAATGGAAGGAACATTAACAAGCAATGTTGATGGGCTAACAGCAAAAGGAGTAAAGGCTGCGGCATCTACGTTTATACCAGTAGTAGGTAAAGCACTAGGAGATTCAGCAGATGTTGTATTAGGTTCTACATCTATTATAAAAAATTCAATAGGGATAGTTGGAATGTTTGTAATAATAGGAATATGTGCAATGCCAATTATAAAATTAACTCTATTAACAACAGCATATTACTTTACATCTGCAATATGTGAGCCAATAGCAGATAAAAAAATAGTTTCATTATTAGAACAAATGGGAGGAACATTTAAAGTATTACTTGGGATAATGTTTTTTGTTGCTACGCTACTAATAATTGGACTAGCAATGTGTATAAAGATAACTAATAATGGGATGATGTATAGGTAGGTGTTAAAACTTGATAAAATTCATAAATTCATGGGCACAAGGGATAATTTTAGCAGTAATAATTGCAACAATTATAGAAATAATTTTGCCAGAAGGAAAGAATAAAAAATATGTAAAAACAGTAATAGGAGTATATATATTATTTACAATAATATATCCATTAATAAACAAGTTTACAAAAACCAATATAAATACATTGATTGAAAATACAACTAAACAAATGAGTACATACCAAGAGAATAATTCACTAAAAATAGATACAGATAAATATATAGAAAGCACATATAAAAAGAAAATAGAAGAAGATATAAGAAAAAGAGCAAATGAAAAGAATTTAAATATAACTTCACTAAATGTATACATAGAAACAGAAGACGAGAATCGATATGGAATGCTAAATAGCTTAGTTATGAAAGTAGAAAAAAACGAAACAAGTAAGAAAAATAATGATGTAAATCAAATAAAAGAAATAAATATCTCAAAAAATGTGCAAAACAATGAAATAATAGAAAACAAAGATAAAACAGTAACAGAAAAGGAAATAAATGAATTTAAAGAATATATAAATGCTACATATTATTTAGAAAAAGAAAAAATCCATATAAATGAATAATAAGGGGGTAGAAAAATGCTAAAAGAAAGCATAAAAAAATTTAAAGAATCTATTTCAAAACAAAAAGAGCAAAATAACAAAAAGAACATAGAAAATCTTGTAGTATTTTTAATTCTATTAATAATAACTATAATTGCAATAAATACAATATGGGGAGGAAAAAAAGAAGAAACAAAGCAAGAGGATACTAATACATCATATAAAAAACTAGCAGAAAACATAAATAATAGCATAGACAGTAATAATAGCCAGCTTAATGAATATAATTTAGAGGAGAATTTAGAGGACATACTATCTAAAATAGCAGGAGTTGGAAAGGTAAAAGTTCTGGTTACATATTCAGAAACTAGTGAAGTCGTTGCAATGTATAACGAAAAAAACACTTTAAACAATACAGAAGAAACAGATAAAAATGGGGGTGTAAGAAAAATTGAACAAACAGATACAGATAAAGAGATTATATATGAAGAAAAAAACGGACAAAAAACTCCAATTACGCAAAAAGTAATTATGCCAAAAATAGAGGGTGCAATAGTTACAGCAGAAGGAGCTTCAAATCCGGCTATAAAAACAAACATAATTCAAGCTGTTTCAGCAGCTACAGGAATTTCTACATATAGAATACAAGTTTTTGAAATGTCAATTTAAGAACAAAAGGAGAAGAGTTATGAAGATTTTAAAAAGAAACCAATTAATAGTATTGGTGGTTTCACTAATGCTTATAACAGCAGGATACTTGAATTTTACAACAAATCAAGAAAACGTTGCAACAAGTACAATAGCAGAAAGAACTGATACAGCTATTGGAGATGCAGAATTTGTGAGTACAGTTCCACACAATGAAAACAAAGTAGAAGAAAGTGCAATAGTAGAAAACGATGAAAATGCTATTAGTAATGAGATGAGTAATGAACAAGAGAATTTAGTAGAAACAAATGCAACAGAGCAAAAGCAAGAAGAAAGTAAAAAAAGTGAAAATGATTATTATTTTATAACATCAAAATTAGATAGAAATACAATGTATTCTGAAACACTAGAAACATATCAAGAAATGTATAACAATGCAAATGCAACAGCAGAACAAAAACAAGAAGCATTAAAAAAGATAAACAATATAAACAATACAAAAAATGCAATAATGATAGCAGAAAATTTAATAATTGCAAAAGGGTTCAAAAATGTAGTAATATTTGCAAATGAAGGCAGTATAAGTGTTGTAATACAAGCAGATGAATTAAAGCCAGAAGAAGTAGCACAAATACAAAATATAGTTTCAAGAGAATTGAATGTAAGTGCAGAAACAATACATATTAGCAATAAATAGAACTGGCGCATATAATATACAAATTAAAATTTGTATATTATATGTTAGGTGATTTTATATGAAACAGTTGTATTTAGATGCAAAAAATATAATGCAAAAGGATCCGGCGGCGAGAAATATATTAGAAGTTATGCTATTATATCCAGGTTTTCATATACTGGTATATCATAGGATAGCTCATTTTTTTTATATTCATAAATGCTTTTTCTTAGCGAGGGTAGTATCACAAATAGGAAGATTTTTTACAGGAATAGAAATACATCCAGGAGCAAAAATAGGAAAAAGATTATTTATAGATCATGGGATGGGAATTGTAATAGGAGAGACAGCCGAAATTGGAGATGATTGTACAATATATCATCAAGCAACTTTAGGAGGAACAGGAAAAGACAAAGACAAAAGGCATCCAACTATTGGAAATAATGTAATGGTGGGAGCAGGAGCAAAAGTACTTGGACCGATTATTATAGGAAATAATGTAAAAATAGGGGCAGGAGCAATAGTCTTAAAAAATGTAGAAGATAATGTTACAGTAGTAGGTACGCCAATCAATAGAGCAATTAAAAAACAATAATATGTTTTGAGCTAAAGCACAAATATATATTTTCTACGCAATAAAAAACAAAGAAAATATTTACAAATAACTTGTAAATATTTTTTTTATTGATATAATATACAGAGAAATTTTAGAAGATTTTTTTGAGGTGATTTTTAAATGGTTAAAAAAGTTGCAATAATAACAAATGGCGGAGATTGCCCAGGATTAAATGCAGTAATTCGTGCAATAGTAAAAACAGCCGAAACACATGGCGTAGAATGCTATGGATATATAGAAGGCTATAAAGGAATGTTAGAAAACAACTATATAAAATTAGAATCAAATGGAAGTGCATCAGGTTTACTTCATAGAGGTGGAACAATTATAGGAGCATCAAATAGTACGAACCTATTTAATTATCCAGTAGAAGAAAATGGACAAACAGTATATAAAGATATGTCTTTTAAAGCAGTAGAAAATGTAAGAAATGCAGGCTTTGATTGTATATTTACATTAGGTGGAGACGGAACACAAAAATCAGCAAGAGACTTTTCTTTAAGAGGATTAAACGTAATAGGAATTCCAAAGACAATAGATAATGATGTAGCACATTCAGAAATAACATTTGGGTACAATACAGCTGTATCTGTTGCAACAGAGGCACTAGACAGATTACACTCAACAGCAGAATCCCATCACAGAATAATGACATTAGAAGTAATGGGAAGATATGCAGGATGGATTGCATTAGAATCAGCAATAGCAGGAGGAGCAGATGCTGCAATAATTCCAGAAATACCATATGATATAGAGAAAATAGTAGAAAAAATAAATAGAAGAAAAGCAGAAGGAAAGAAATTCAGTATAATAGTTGTGTCAGAAGGAGCAAAACCAAAAGGTGGAGAACTAACAGTTAAAAGAACTTTGCATGATGGAGCAGGATTAGACAACATAAGACTTGGTGGAATAGGAGAAAAACTTTCAAGAGACCTAGAAGAGTTAACAGGAATGGTATCTAGAAATACTGTACTTGGATATGTTCAAAGAGGAGGAACACCAACAGCATTTGATAGAGTCCTATCTACAAAATATGGAAGCAAAGCAATGGAACTTGCTATAGAAGGTAAGTTTAACGTATTAGTAACATTACAAAATGGAAGATTAGGATATGTAACATTAGAAGAAGTTGTAGGAAATAATAAAGAAATAGGAGCACGTTCTGGAGGAACAGAAAGCACAAACATAAAAAGAGTAACAATGGATGATGATTTAGTAAGAGTGGCAAGAGACTTAGATATTTGTTTAGGGGACTAGAAAGAGAGGAAGTAGAATGGTAAATTTTAAACAAGAAATTGCAAAAGAAATTGCAGAAGTAACAAATTTAGATAGCAAAGAATTAGAAAATTACATAGAAATCCCACCAAATAGCGATTTGGGAGATTATGCATTTCCATGTTTTAAACTTGCTAAAGAATTAAGAAAAGCACCACCAATGATTGCAAATGATATAAAAGAGAACATAAAAATAGATGAAAAAATAATAGAAAAAATTGAAGTCGTAGGTGGATATCTAAACATATATGTAAACAAGCAAACACTAGCGAAAGAAGTACTAGAAGATGTTGCAAAAAATAAGGAGAAATATGGCTCATCAGATATTGGCAAAGGAAAAAACGTTGTAATAGATTATTCTGCACCAAATATTGCAAAACCATTTCATATTGGACATTTGCGTTCAACTGTAATAGGAGGAGCTCTATATAAAATATATAATTTTCTTGGATACAACAGTGTAGGAATTAACTTTTTAGGAGACTGGGGTCTTCAATTTGGAAAAGTTATGGCAGGAATTAAGCTTTGGAAAGACGAATATGATTTTAAAAACGATGAAATGTCAAGCATATTAAAAACATATATACGTTTTAACAAAGAAGAAAAAGAAAAACCAGAGCTTACAGACTTAGCAAGAGCAGAGTTTAAAAAACTAGAGGATGGAGATCAAGAAACATATAAACTATGGGAACATATTAGAAAAATAAGTTTAGAAAATTACGAAAAAACATATAAATTACTAAACTCAAAGTTCGATTCATATAATGGTGAAGCATACTATAACGATAAAATGGAACCAGTAGTAGAAGAATTAAAAGAAAAGGGATTATTAAAAGAATCTCAAGGAGCACAAGTAGTTGACTTAGAAAAATATAATATGCCACCATGTATAATAATTACTTCTGCAGGAACTACAATATATGCAACAAGAGATTTAGCATCTTTAGAAGATAGAATGAATACATACAATTTTGATAAAGCAATTTATGTAGTAGGAAATGAACAAGCATTACATTTTAAACAAGTATTTAAAGTATTTGAATTAATGGGATATGAAAACTATGCTAAAAATTGTGTGCATGTTCCTTTCGGGCTTGTGGTAGATAAAGATGGAGAAAAAATAGGCTCAAGAAAAGGAAATTCAGTATTTTTAGAAGATATTTTAAATGAAGCAATAGATAAAGTAAAAGATATAATAAATGAAAAAAATCCAGAATTAGAAGATAAAGAAGAAGTAGCAAGAAAAGTTGGAGTAGGAGCAATTATATTTAACGATTTATCGAATAGCAGAATTAAAGATGAAATATTTGATTGGGATATGCTTCTTAACTTCCAAGGAGAAACAGGGCCATATATTCAGTACATTTATGTAAGAACAAGAAGTTTACTAAATAAAGCAGGTTATATGCCAAAAATAGAAGAAATAGATTTTTCAAAAATAAATGAAAAAGAAGCACTAGACACATTAAAACTTATATATCAATTTAATGATGTTATAAAAAGTGCTGCAGAAAAGAATGAGCCATCAATTTTGGCTAAGTACTTAATAGATTTAAGTCAAAGCTTTAGTACATATTATAATGAACATAGAATAATTACAGAAGACAAAGACGTTCAAAACGCACGATTATTCTTAACATATTCTGTTGATACAGTATTAAAAACAGGAGCAGAATTGTTAGGAATGGAAATGCCAGAGCGTATGTAAATTTAAAATAAAATATTTAAGGAGGCAGTGATTATGGAAGTAATCGAATTAAAACACCCATTAGTTGAACACAAATTAGCAATTTTAAGGGATAAAAAAACAGGAACAAAAGAATTTAGAGAGATAGTATCAGAGCTTGCTACAATACTTTGCTATGAAGCAATGAAAGATGCAAAATTAGAAGAAGTAGAAATAGAAACTCCAATTCAAAAAATGAAAACAAGAAAGATTAATGAAGATAATTATGCATTTGTTCCAATTTTAAGAGCTGGAACAGGTATGCTAGATGGAATAATTCAAGTAGTACCAAATGCTAAAATAGGACATGTTGGTATGTATAGAGATGAAGAAACATTTAAACCAAATGTATACTTCTTTAAAGTACCAAAAGACATAGCTCAAAGAGAAGTTTTAATATTAGACCCAATGCTTGCAACAGGTGGATCAGGAATAGATGCAATAGAACTACTAAAAGAAAAAGGTGTTAAAAAAATAAAATTCTTATGTATAATAGCTGCTCCAGAAGGAATAAAAGCAATGCAAGAAAAACATCCAGATGTACAAATTTATTGTGCAGCAATAGATGAAAAATTAAATGAACATGCCTACATAATACCAGGACTTGGAGATGCAGGAGATAGAATATTCGGCACAAAATAAAAATATATTGCTTTTTTACAATCAAATAATATATAATAAACAATAGATAAATATCTTATATTAGGAGGCAATCAAGTGAGAAAATATTTTGGAACAGATGGAATTAGAAGAATAGCAAATACAGAACTTACGCCAGAATTGGTTTATAAAGTTGCAAAAGCAGGAGCATATGTTTTATCAAAACATTCAGATCATGCACCAACTATATTAATAGGTAGAGATACAAGGCTTTCTGGAACACTAATAGAAAGTGCAATGACATCAGGCTTTTTAAGTTATGGTGCCAATGTAAAATTGTTAGGAGTTATGCCAACACCAGCTGTAGCATATTTAACAAAAAAATTAAAAGCGGATGCAAGTGTTGTAATATCTGCATCACATAATACTTTTGAATTTAACGGAGTTAAATATTTTAGTAATAAAGGAATGAAAATATCTGACGAGATAGAAGAAGAAATAGAAGAAGTTATGGACTCCGGAAAAATAAATGAGCTAATTGCTGTACATAATAAAATTGGTATAGCAGAAGATGCAACAGATTTAATGGATGAATATGTTTGTTTATTTAGAAGAATATTTGAAGATAATATAGAAGAGCATTTAAGAGATGATTTTATAGTAGGCTTAGATGTGGCAAATGGAGCAACTTATAAAGTAGCAGAAGAAGTATTTAAAAAACTAGGAATAAAATATAAAATAATAAATAATAATCCAGATGGAATAAATATAAATCATGATTGTGGTTCAACACATTTGGAAGGATTAAAAAAATTTGTTTTAGATAATAAATTAAGCTTAGGAATAGCATATGATGGCGATGGAGACAGATGCTTAGCAATAGATGAAAAAGGAAATCTTATAGATGGAGATATACTTCTTGCAATATTTGCTAAATACTTGCAAGAAAAAGGCAAATTAAATAAAGACACATTAGTTGCAACAATTATGAGCAATATGGGATTGAATAAATTTGCAGAAAAAAATAATTTAAATTTAAGCCAAACAAAAGTTGGAGATAGATATGTACTAGAAGAAATGCTAAAAAATGGTTATAATTTAGGCGGAGAACAATCAGGACATATAATTTTATTAGATTACAATCCAACAGGTGATGGAATACTAACTTCCCTTATGTTAATACAAATTTTATTAGAAAAAAACGTTTTAGCATCAGAACTTTGCGACATAATACAAATATACCCACAAGTATTAATAAATGCTAAAGTAAACTCAGAAAAGAAAAGTCAATACTTAGAAGATAAAGAAATACAAACAAAAATTAAAGAAATAGAAAATGAATTTGCAAATGAAGGAAGAGTTGTAATAAGACCTTCAGGAACAGAACCTTTAATAAGAGTTATGATAGAAGGTAAAGACAAAAACTATATAGCTAAAAAAGCAGAAGAAATAGCAAAACTTATAGAAGAAAAATTAAATTAGTTTACAAAACTAGTATAAATTATACTAGAATAATAAATTTAAGAAAAAACAAAGGAGGAAACAAAATGTTCATTATTGATTTAACAAACCCATTAACTTTAGTACTTTTGCTAATAGCAACAGTATTACTAATATTCTTAGGAAAGGAAATAAAAAAGCCACATGCACCAGCAGCAGCATTAATATTCTTTTTAGCACTAATTTTAATGCATAGTATACAACTTACATTACCAAGTGCAAATGTAGAAGAAATACATTCAGCATTAATGGGAAGCCTTGGAATGGACTTTATAATGATATTTATATCTTTCTTCGGATATTTATGGGTAGATGACATATCTTGTAAGTTTTATAAAAAGAAAAATATCGATAACAGTTTAGACTGGTTTTGGAATAAAGTATAAAAGTATAATTAAAAACAAGTAAAATAGCAAGTTTTAAATCTCTAAAACTTGCTATTTTTGTATGACTGTGATAAAATTTAAATATTATATTATTAACAATGGGGGAATAATTAATGAGTAAAAATATTTTGATAGGTGGAGCATGGCCTTATGCAAATAATTCCTTACATCTAGGACATTTAGCAGGTTTAATATCAGGAGATATTTTAGCACGTTACCACAGAATCAATGGAGATAATGTGCTTTACGTATCAGGAACAGATTGCCATGGGACACCGATAACAGAAAGAGCAAAAAAAGAAGGAAGAACACCAAAGGAAATAGCAGAGCAATATCATGAAGAATTTGTTAAAACATTTAACGCAATGAGTTTTTCTTATGATTTATATTCAAAAACAGAAACAGAATATCATGCTAAAAAAGTTCAAGAAATATTTAAAAAGCTATATGACAACGGATATATATATGAAAAAATAGAACCACAAGCATATTGCGAAAAATGTAATAAGTTTTTACAAGATAGGGAGATACAGATTAAATGTCCAGAGTGTGGAGAAATAACAAAAGCTGACCAATGTGATAACTGTGGACATACTCCATCGGTAGAGGAATTGAAAGATGGCGTTTGTTTAAGTTGCGGAAGCAAAACAATAGAAAAGGACAATAAAAATTTATATTTTGCTCTATCTAAATTTCAAGATATAATCCAAGCAAATACAGATAAATGCAAACAATTCTGGAGAGTAAATGCAAGAAATGAAACAGAAAAATATTTAAAACAAGGATTAAAAGACAGAGCAGTAACAAGAGACTTAGATTGGGGAATCAAAATACCACTTCCAGGATATGAAACTAAAAGAATGTATGTGTGGATAGAAGCTGTACTTGGTTACCTAACTGATACAATGAAGCTATCAGAAGAAAATGGATTCAATTGGGAGGATTTTTGGAAAGAAGGACACAACAATAAAATATATATGTGCCATGGAAAAGATAATATAGTATTCCATAGCATAATATTCAATGGGCTACTAGCTGGACTAGAAGACAATTTCCATTTGGTAGATGTAATAGTTTCAACAGAATATTTAAATATTAATGATGAAAAAATATCGAAAAGCAAAGGAAATGGTATTACAGCATTAGAAATGCTTGAAAAATACAACACAGACTCATTAAGATTCCATATTATAAACAATGGACCAGAAAAGAAAGACACAAACTTTACAATTGAAGAATTTGAAAGAACACATAATAATGAAATATTAAACAAATTTGGAAATCTAGTAAATAGAACATTGAGATTTAAAGAGTTAACACAAATTCCAAATGGTAAATTAGATGAACAAGCAAAAATAGAAATAGAAAACACATATAAAGAAGTTTCAAACTTAATAGAAAATCTAGAATTTAGAGCTGCAACACAAAAAGTTATGGATCTTGTAGAATATGCAAATAAGTTCTATGATGAAAATAAACCATGGATCCAGAAAAAAGAAGACATAGAGGGCTTTAATAATACAATATATACTTGCGCAGTTATTATAGCAAATTTATCTAATTTGTTTGAACCATTTATGCCAAAGTCATGTAAAAAAATAAGAGAATATTTAAAAATACAAAATCCACAATGGAATTTTACAACAATAGAAGATGATATAAAACTAGAAAATATAGAACCATTATTTAATAGAATATAATTAAAACTATTGAAAATAATATAAAAGTCATGCTAAAATAAAAGCATGATTTTTATATTGTGAAGGTGAAAAAAATGAAAGATACAATAATAATAGTAGAAGGACCACAAGGAGCAGGAAAAACAACATTTACAAACTATTTAAGAGAAAAAATGAGTGCAACAGATTTATATAGATTAACAGGAATAAAAGATAAAACTGAAGCAGGACATAAAAAAATAGAAAAAAAATATCTAAAATTATTAGAATATATAGAAGCATGCGAAGACGTAAACATGATTTTTGATAGAACCTTTTTCACAGAAGAAATATATGGAAGACTAGGATATAAGCCATATTCTTTTGATGACACATATAAAATGCTATTAGAAAAACTAGATAAATTAAATTTTAACATATATTTAGTAGTTTTATATTTAAAAGACACATCTGTTTTTGAAAAACGTATAAAAAGAGATAAACATCAATATCAAGCATTTAATGTAGAAAGTAGCATAAAACAACAAAATGAGTACTTGAAATTAGCCGATGAAGTAGAAAAAGATGCAAAAAATATTAAAGTAATAAGATTCAATGCAGACAACAATGAAACATTTACAAAACAGATAGACGAGCAATTTGGATACTTATTTAAATAAGGGATAGTTATGGAAAAAATAGGATTTTTTGGAGGATGCTTTAATCCTCCAACAAATATACATATTGAATTAGCAAATAATTTAGTAAAAACAAAAAAATTAGACAAAGTTATTTTTGTACCGGTAAATGATTCATATATAAAAAATGGACTAATATCGGCAGAACATAGATTAAATATGATAAAACTAGCTATAAAAAACAATAACAATTTAGAAGTAGATGACATTGAGATAAAAGAAGATAAAAAATTATTTGCAGTGGATGCATTTGAGCTAATTAATCAAAAATATTTTAAAAAATGCGAAGTGTATTTTATAATGGGCTCAGATAATTTCGAAAAAATGAGCAAATGGAAAGATTATAACAAAATAAAAGACCAAAAATATATAGTCATAAAAAGAGACAAAAATGTGATTTCATCAACTAAGATAAGAGAAATGATAGCAAAAAATGATAGTGAAGCACAAAAATATTTATCAAGAGAAGTATACAAATATATAGAACAAAACAAATTATACAAATTGTAATTTGTGTGAGGGGGAATTCTAGGGACTGTCCTGAATTCACCCGATTAATTAACAATTAAAAGATTAAAATTCAAAAAAACCGCTCGGTCATGTCACTTTCGTAGAAATTGTAAATCTCCTCTCTCCGCAGCGCCCTCAAGAGATGAGATTCCCTACTCCGAGAGAAGAACAATTTCTACCTCAAGCTCAATCCATTCGCAATTTTTTTCATTTTTAATATTTTAATTTTCAAAATGAATTTAGTCTTCAACTAAATTAAACCAAATAAAAAAAGGAGAATAAAATTGAACAGTTTACAAGAAGCACAAAATGAAGCAAATAAATGTTTAAATTGTAAAGTACCAATGTGTCAAAAAGGATGCCCAATAAGTACACACATTCCGCAATTTATAGAACAAATAAAAAATGGAAACCTAGAAGAAGCATATAAAATATTACAAGAGAATAATATTATGAGTAACATATGTTCTAACGTTTGCCCATACGAAGAGTGTTGCGTAGGAAATTGCATAAAGGGAATAAAAGGAGAACCTATCCAAGTAAATAAGTTAGAGAAATATGTAAATAATTGGGCCAGGAAAAACAATGTAATATATGTGAATGAAAGGCAAAAATCTAATAATATTAAAATAGCAGTAGTAGGTTCAGGCCCAGCTGGAATAGAATGTGCAGTAGAACTTTCTAAAAAAGGTTTTGAAGTTACAATATTTGAAAAAGAAGAAGAAATAGGCGGACTTCTAACATATGGAATACCAGGATTTAGGTTACCAAGAGATATTACACAAAATTTAACAAGAAGAATAAAAGGCCTAGGAATAAACATACAAACAAATATCGAATTTGGAAAAGATATAACAATAGAAAGCTTAAAGAAGAATGGCTATAAAGCAATATTTGTAGCAATTGGAGCTGAAACAGCAAGTACATATCATTTAACTAACAAAGAATGTAACAAAATACATAGATCTGATTATATATTAAAAGAATATAATGCAAAAAGAATAATAAATGACCTAGGGAATGTAATAATAATTGGAGGAGGAAATGTAGCAACAGACTCTGCAAGAGCTGCTATAAGAATGGGCGCAAAAAGCAGTACAATTGTATATAGAAGAAATAGAGAAAAAATGCCAGCAAGAGAAATAGAATTAGAAGAAGCTATGGAAGATGGAGTAGAAGTTATATACAATACAAAAGTATTAGAAGCAGACGTAGAAGAAGGCAAAATACAAAAAGTAAGATGCATAAAAACAGATACAACAAACGGAGAAGTAAAAGACATTGAAGGTAGTGAATTCTATATAAATGCAGACACAATAATATTTGCAATAGGACTAAAACCAAATAAGGAAATAATAGAACAAGAAAAAATACAATTGGAAAATGGACTTATAAAAACAGACGAAAATTGTCAAACTAATATAGAAGGCGTATTTGCAGGAGGAGATGTTTGCCAAAGCAAAGCAACAGTGTGCTTAGCAATAAAAGCAGGAAAAGAAGCTGCAAAAAACATGGAAAAATATATAAATACTTTATATAACTAAATTATTGTAAACAAACAATAATTATAGTATAATAAAGTATGTACATGGGGATGTAATTGGTTTCGACAGTAATGTAGAAATATGAGTTGCGACAAGTGGATTCTCGTTGGCCACTTAAAAAACGAGAAATTAAAAATAAACGCTGATAATAGAGAATTAGCATACGCTGCCTAGTTAATGGCACGTCGTTTTACCATAAGGCCTACTGGTATGGATAAAGCGTCGATTAAAGTAGGAAACAAAATTATTTCTTGTCTTGGAAATAATGGGTAATTTTAAGACTACCAAAAATTCAAGTTTGTTTATTAACAAGAATTAGAGGGAATATTTAATAATAAACTATTGTTGTAGAAGCTTGTATGGAAATATTATTGGACGAGGGTTCAACTCCCTCCATCTCCACCAAAAATAAAAAGTTATAGTGAAAACTATAACTTTTTTTGAATTAAAATATCTTCATAATTTCATTATACTTAGGAATTAAACCTTCCTTTTTAGTTATCAAACTAGGTTTTACTTGATATACCCCTGGAAAACAATTTCCTTCGACAATTACTGGGCCATTTTCAGAAATTGCTACATCCCAACCAACATAAGCCACTTCTGGAATAACTTTAGCACATTCCTTTACAAGCTCAACAGCTTCTTTAAACATTGGAACTTTAAAGCCAACAATTTTTTTCTTTGAAATAGGATGTTCAGTATAAATATTGTCATTTCTATCAATTGCTTCTACATAAACATTTCCTTCATTACTTACATAAGTATACATTCCACCACTTGAAAAATTATCTACAACACCACCATTACCAATTTTAAGTACAGCTTGTAGAAAATAAGATTTACCATCCTTGTAAAAAGTAAACATTCTCATAGTATTTACAGACTTATCATATAAAACGTTCATGTCTGGATGTTGCTTAATGCATTCTTCGATTAATAGTTGATCATTTGCAATTAATTTATTATATATTTCTTTACAGTTAACATCAGGAGAATAAACATATTTCTCAACTCCGTGACCACCTTCATCATCAATAGGCTTTACAATAATTGCATTATTAGACTTGAAAAAAGTTTCAAAATCATTATAATTATCAGGTGTTAGCATCATCCAATTTCTTTTTAAATACTTATTAAATATTTTATTGAATTCTACTTTGTTCTCAAATTTGTGAAAACTAGATTTATCATTGAACTTTTTAATAATTTCATTGTTTTTACCACGAGTTAAATAGGTTTTTCGTTCTTCATTATTTAAATTATAAAACTCAAACTCTTGATAATCATAATATCCTGCTTGGTATTTAAAACCACATTTAATCATATCAATTACAATCGAAATATAGTTTTTCTTAGTTTTTTTACTAATAGCTTTGGCTATTCTAAACATATTTTTATAATCCATTTTAATAATGCGTTTAAATAAATATTTAATTTTCCCCATAAAATATCACCACAAGTAGTATATCATAAATAAAGTAAAAGTAAACATAGAAGTAAAAAAACATAAAAAATTTGTCTTGACAAATCAAATAAAAAAATATATTATATTTAGCAAGTGAAAAGTATAAGAAGAAGAGACCAAAACTCTTCAAATTTTAAAAGGGAGTAGCTTAAAAATTACTAATCAACAACCTCGTTTTAAACTGGTTAGTGAGCCTAAATGGTAAGCAAGACTTTTAAAGAAGCTATGAAAATTAGTTTCTTTAAAAGTCTTTTTGATTAAATAGAAAAAATCTTGAAAACTCAAATTGGTGCAAATATGAAAGGAAACAATATGCCATACATAATAAGCAAAGAAAAACTAAATAAATTTAATAATTTGAATAATTATTTTGTAATAACAGATTTTGATAGAACTCTTACAACAGCAGAAAGTGAGCCAACAATGGGAGTAATACCACAATATCTAGGTGGAGAATGTTTAGAAAAAAGAACTAAGATATATGAGCATTATAGACCATTAGAATTAGACTACACAATCGAAGAAAATAAAAAACAACAAATAATGAAAGAATGGGCAAAAGAAAGCTTTACACTTTTATCAAAATATATAACAAAAGAAAGTATAAAAAATGCATTATTAAATGCAGACTTATATTTAAGGCCTGGTGCAAAAGAATTTTTACAAGAAATGAATGATAACAATATTCCTGTAATAATTATGTCTTCAGGGATAGGAAATATAGTAAAAGCCTTTTTAGAAAAAGAAAATTGCATGTTTAATAATATAAAAATAGTTTCTAATTTTTTTGAGTTTAATAATGGAATAACAACAATAAATATGGACAAGATAATGGCAACATCAAATAAAGAGTATATAAGAATACCAGAGAATATAAGAAACCAGATAGAAGAAAGAGAAAAAGCCTTAGTATTTGGAGACTTAATAGAAGATATAAAAATGATAGACAAAGAAAAGTTACAAAACACTTTAACATTTGGATTTTTAGATGAAAATGCAGAGCAAAACCTAGAAAGATATAAAGAAAATTTTGATATAATATTAACGGGAAACGATAATTTTAATACAGTAAGAAAAATTTTAAAAAACAAGGAGGAAAACAATGGCAATAAATTGGTTTAATAAAACAGTAGATGAAGTAGAATCTACACTAAAAACAAATGCAGAAAATGGCTTAACAGCAGAAGAAGCCAAAAAAAGACAAGAAGAATATGGACTAAATGAATTAAAAGCAAAGAAGAAAAAAAGTTTATTTGTAAAATTCTTAGAACAATTTAAAGACTTTATGATTATAATTCTTATAATTTCTGCAATAATCTCTGGAGTTGTTGGAGTAGCACAAGGAGAGGGATTTACAGATACAATTATTATACTAGTAGTTGTAGTAGTAAATGCAATAATAGGAGTAGCCCAAGAAAACAAAGCAGAAAAATCATTAGAAGCTTTACAAAAATTAAGTTCACACGTTGCAAAAGTTGTAAGAGATGGTAAGCTTCAAGTCATTCAATCTAAAGAACTAGTTCCAGGAGATATTGTAATATTAGAAACAGGGGACTATGTACCAGCAGACCTAAGAATAATAGAAGCAGTAAATTTAAAATCGCAAGAATCTGCTTTAACAGGAGAATCTGTGCCAGTAGAAAAAATGGCAGCAAAAATAGAAGACGAAAAGATAGGTATAGGAGACAGAGTAAACATGCTATTTTCTTCGAGTTTAATTACTTATGGTAGAGGAAAAGCTGTTGTAGTAGAAACAGGAATGAATACAGAAGTAGGAAAAATAGCAGATATAATAAACACAGCAGAAGAACAAGGAACACCACTTCAACAAAAATTAAATAAATTAGGAAAAACACTAGGAATTGTAGCATTAGCAATATGTGCTGTAATTTTTGTAGTAGGTCTTTTATATGGAAAAGAACCAATACATATGTTTATGACAGCTGTAAGTTTAGCAGTAGCAGCTATACCAGAAGGCTTGCCAGCAGTATTTACAATAGTACTTGCAATTGGCGTACAAAGGATGGTAAAAAGAAATGCAATTGTTAAAAAATTGCCAGCAGTAGAAACATTAGGAAGCGCTTCAGTAATTTGCTCAGACAAAACCGGAACATTAACACAAAATAAAATGACAGTAGAAAAAGTATTTTGTGATGGAAACCTTGTAAACTTAGAAGAATCAGCAGATATGATAGATATTCAAAAATTAGTATATGCAAGTATGCTTTGTAATGATACCAAAATTTCAGAAGACGACAAACTTACAGGAGATCCAACAGAAACGGCATTAGTAGATATGGCATTTAAATTAGATTTTGATCCATCAGTATATGGAATGTTTCCAAGAGTAGCAGAAATTCCATTTGATTCAGATAGAAAATTAATGACAACAGTACACGAAGAAAACGGAAATTATGTAGTTTATACAAAAGGTGGAGTAGATGAACTTTTGGCAAATTGTAGTTCATATATATTAGAAGGCGATATAAAAACAGATTTAGAAGAATACAAAGAAATAATTAGAAGATACAACATGGAAATGGCACAAAATGCATTAAGAGTTTTAGCAATGGCATATAAAGTACTAGACCATAAACCAACAGCAGAAGAAATAAAAGAATTAGAATCTAACTTAACATATATTGGTATGGTAGGTATGATAGACCCACCAAGACTAGAAGTAAAAGATGCAGTACAAGAATGTAAAGAAGCAGGAATCAAAACAGTAATGATTACTGGCGACCATAAAATAACAGCAATAGCAATAGCAAAAAGTTTAGGAATACTAGAAAATGATGATGAAGCAATTACAGGAACAGAACTAGAGGAAATGAGCGATGAAGAGTTAATTAGAAATGTAAGAAAATATTCTGTATATGCAAGAGTTTCACCAGAACATAAAGTAAGAATAGTAAAAGCATGGCAAGCAAATGGAGAAACCGTTGCTATGACAGGAGATGGAGTAAATGATGCACCATCATTAAAAATTGCAGATATAGGTTGCGCAATGGGAGTAGTTGGAACAGATGTTGCAAAAGAAGCAGCAGATGTTATTTTAACAGATGATAATTTTGCAACAATTGTGTCAGCAGTAGAAGAAGGAAGACGTATATATGATAATATTCTAAAAGCAATACAATTCTTATTATCAAGCAATATAGGAGAAATAGTAGTACTATTTTTAGCAATACTAATAACTCCATTATTGTCAAAGCAATTTGGAGTAGATATAACATTAATAGAAACATTATTACCAATACACATATTATGGATTAACCTAGTAACAGATTCATTACCAGCATTAGCACTTGCAGTAGATCCAGCAGCAGACAATGTAATGAAAAGAAAGCCTTTAAAAAATACTAAAAAAGGAATATTTACAAAAGGAATGACATGGAGAATAGTATATCAAGGATTAATGATAGGATTACTTACACTTACTGCATTCATAATTGGACTTTCAACACCAGATGTAAGTCAAGAAGAAAAGGTAAAAATAGGCCAAACAATGGCATTTTATGTATTAGCACTTTCAGAATTAGTTCATGTATTTAATATAAGAGATAACAAAAGATCAATATTCAAAACGGGAATATTTAATAATAGCAAACTAATTTTAGCAACAGTAGTATCAGCAAGTTTAATGTTTGTAATACTATTTACACAAGGATTAAGAGATATATTTGGATTAGTAATGCTGCCAGCAATGCACGTATTCGAAACAGTAATGTTAGTACTTGCACCAGTAATAATAGTAGAAATATTTAAGCTATTAAAAATAAATACAACAAAAGACGAAGAATAGCTTTTGAAAAATATTGTAGGTCGTCATGCTTGGCGACCTACAATGCCATAAAAATTTTAAAAAATTACAAATAAAATTAATTAAAGATATTGACACTTTGCATATAAAATGCTACAATAATCAATGTCAATAAAATATGCGGATGTGGCGGAACTGGCAGACGCGCTGGTCTTAGGAACCAGTACTTCGGTGTGGGGGTTCAAGTCCCTTCATCCGCACCAGAGAAGAGATTAGCATGGCTAATCTCTTTTTGTATACTTAGAAAAGGGACTTGAAAAGGAGGTTGCCGAGTTTCGAGCAGGACTGGAGCCTGCCGAAACGAAGGCTAAAATAGTCCCTTTGGACTATTTTACCGACGCGCTTGGCCGGAGGCTCCCTTCATCCGCACCAGAGAAGAGATTAGCTAAAGCTAATCTCTTTTTGTTATTGAAACAAATATATTGTAAAATGAATAAATTTATGCTACTTTATATATGGTGATTATTATGAAATTTACAACACTATGTTATATAGAAAAAAATGATAAGTACTTAATGCTATATAGAAATAAAAAAGAAAACGATTTAAATGAGGGAAAATGGATTGGAGTCGGCGGAAAATTTGAAGAAAAGGAATCTCCAGAAGAATGTTTAATTAGAGAGGTAAAAGAAGAAACTGGTCTAACACTAACGAAATACAAATTAAGATGCTTAGTAACATTTGTATCTGATAAATGGGAAACAGAGCATATGTATGTATTTACAGCAAGTGAATTTGAAGGAGAACTTAAAGAATGCAATGAAGGTACTTTACAATGGATTGATAAAGATAAAATATTAGACTTACCAACATGGGAAGGAGATAGATTCTTTTTTGAAAAAATGCAGAAACAAAAAGAATTCTTTACAATGAAGGTAGAATATAAAGGAGACAAGTTAGTAAATTGCAAATAGAAAGATTAAATCTTTCTATTTTTTAATATTAATTTAATATTAAAAAAATATAATACAAATATCAACAAAGGAAAGACTAAATTAATATCACCCCAGAAGTAGGAAAAGAAAAGATTATTTCCATCCCCATTTATAATCTTTTCTCCTACAAATTTTTTTAATTATAAAAATGTGATATAATATGCAATAGAGGTAAGAATATGAAAGTGCTAATTGTAGAAGATGAAAGAACTTTATCAGACACAATAAAACAATGTATATGCAAAAAATTTGATACAGAACAAGCGTATGATGGTTATGAAGCATATATGATGGCAAAAGAAAATATATATGATGCAATAATATTAGATCTTATGTTGCCAGAAATGTCAGGATATGATGTGTTATTAAAACTTAGAGAAAACAAAGTATTAACACCAGTTTTAATATTAACAGCAAAAGACACATTAAATGACAAACTAAAAGGATTTAATTATGGAGCAGATGACTACCTAGTAAAGCCATTTGAGAGAGAAGAATTACTAGCAAGACTAGAAGCCATAATTAGAAGAACAAATGGAGCATATAAGCAAGATGAAATAGAGTTTAAAGATTTAAAACTAAATATAAAAAGTAGGAGAGCATTTATAAAAGATAAAGAAATCACACTACAGGGAAAGCAATTTGATATATTAGAATACCTTATAAATTCAAAAGGAACAATAATAACAAAAGAGCAGATATTTGATAAAATATGGGGATTTGATTCATTTACAACTACAAACGTAGTAGAAGTATATGCAAGTGGATTAAGAAAAACATTAAAACAATATGGGTATGATAAATATATAAAAACCATCCGTGGAGTAGGATATATGATAACAGATTAATATAAATTGGAAATCTTAAAGACATATCCAATAAGGAAGGAGAAATACAGAGTATGAAAAAATTGTTATTAGTAATTGATGCTCAAAAAAGTTTTATAAACGAAATCACAGAGCCATATGTAAAAAAAATACAAGAACTTGTTAATTCAAATAAATATGAAAAAGTTGCTTTTACAAAGTTTATAAATAGTAAAGATAGTATATGGTATAAAAAATTGAAATATAAAGGTTGCATAACAGAAGATAATCAAGCCATAATGATTGACACAAAAAACAATGAAGTTTTTGAAAAAACTATTTACTCCGCGGTAAATAATGAATTAGTGAAATACATAAAAGAAAATGATGTTGAACAGATATATTTGTGTGGATTTGATACAGACGCTTGCGTTTTAAAAACCGCATTAGATTTGTTTGAGAATAATTATGAAGTATATGTACTTAAAGAGTATTGTATGAGTGGTGCGGGACAAAAAATACATAATGATACAATAGAAAACCTGAAAAGATTAATAGGAAAAAAATATGTAATATAATGTAAATATAAGAATAAGCAATTTAACAGCTTTTTAATATTGACAACTAGTGTAAAAATATGGTAAACTACTAATAAGTTTTAGGAGTATACCTAGCAAAAGCGAGCGGTATAGAGTAACAAAAGTTACTTACACAGAAATAAGATTAAAGTCTTATGGAGGAGTCTTAAAGATTTCTACATAAGGCTTTTTTTGTATAGGAGTGATAGTATGAAAGAAGAAAAAACATTAGAAACAGAAAGGTTAATATTAAGACCATTAACAGTAAATGATGCAGAAGAAGCATTTAAAAATTGGACCAGTGATGATGAAGTATCAAAATATGTAAGGTGGTCTACTCACAAAAATGTAGAGGAAACAAAAGAATATATACTTTTAGAAGAAAAAAGACGTAAAACAGAAGGATGTTTTAATTGGGGAATAGTTATAAAGGATAGCAATGAACTAATAGGAGCTATAGGAGCATTTCCAAGTGAAGATGGCAGATATGAAATAGGCTATAATATAGCGAAAAAACATTGGAACAATGGCTATACAACGGAAGCAGTAAAAGAGGTACTTAAATATTTAGCAACTGAAGAGAAAATACATAAATTTAGATGTGCACATGCAGTACTCAATCCTGCATCTGGTGCAGTAATGAGAAAAGCTGGATTTAAATATGTTAAAGATGAAGATTTTGAAAAATTTGACAAAAGCCAAAAATTTGAATGTAAAGTATACTATTTAGATATGGGTGAGAATTATGATTAGAAAAGCAAAAATAGAAGATTCAAATAACATAGCAAAACTTATTATAAAAGGCTGGCAAACAGCATATAAAGGACTTATAAACCAAGGATTTTTAGACAGTATGAAAGAAGATGAAATGAGTAAAGGATGGAAGAAAAGCATTTTTTCCCAGAACGAAAGCAATAACATATATGTATATGAGAAAGAAAATAAAATTCTAGGAGTTATTAGATTTGGAAAAGTAGCTGATCAAAATGATATAAATCACAATGCAGAAATACATGTTTTGTATGTAGAGCCAAAACTTAAAAGAAATGGAATAGGAAGTAAATTATTTGATTATGCAAAAAACTACTTTATAGAACATAATATGAAAAAATTAATTATTTGGTGTTTAAAAGGAAATGAGCCATCTATAGAATTTTATAAAAAGATGGGTGGAAAAATTGTTTCAGAAAGAGAAGCAAAAGTACACAATATAGAGCTAGAGGAAGTAGGTTTGGAATATAATTTGGAAGATAAAATAAAATTACTAATACCAACTAAAGAGTACGAAAATCAAGCAATAGAATATAAAAAAGAGCATTTTGATAATAGAGAAAAAACATTACATGCGTGTTCAAAATGGGATAGAATGGATAATTATGATGAATGGCTAAAACTATTAAAAAGTAATTCAAAAAAGGAAACGGTACAAGATAATTATGCTGTTACAACACAATTCTTTGGGGTGAGAGAAAGAGATAATAAAATTGTTGGAATGATAAATATTAGACATGAATTAGCAAATGATTTCTTAAGAAATTATGGAGGAAATATTGGATATGGAATAAGACCAACAGAAAGAAGAAAAGGATATGCAACGCAAATGCTTGAACAAGCTTTAAAATATTGCAAAGAAGAACTTAACTTAGAAAAAGTAATGCTTGGTTGCTATAAAGAAAACGAAGCATCAAGAAGAACAATTTTAAACGCATGGGGAGCATTAGAAAGAGAAGTAAAAACAGAAAATGGAAAAATAGCACAGGTGTATTGGATTAAATTGTAAAAAAACTATTGACAGGACAAGAAAATATATGCTATTATATATTTTAATTAGAGAGGTATATTATGGAAACAAAAATAATATTTAGAAACGAGCATCATAAAAATTAGCTTGTGTCATATATATGGCACAGGCTTTTGGTGCTTGTGCCTAAGATTTAAACCTTATGGTAGAAGTGCCATAAGGTTTTTTTGTTGTTAAAATAAGCTGGCCAGCTTAAAACAAAACTCTCTTAAAATATAAGGAGGAAAAAATATGAAAAAGAAAATTATTTTTATTACAGCAATTACAATAATTGCAATGCTTGGAGTACTTACAGCGATTAAAATGAAAAAGACAAATGCAAAACAAAATTCATTAGAAAAAATAACAAGTAAAGGAACATTTATATTAGGACTTGACGATAGCTTTCCACCAATGGGATTCAGAAACGAAAACAATGAAATTGTTGGCTTTGATATTGATGTAGCAAAAGAAGTTTGCAAAAGATTAAATGTAGAATTAGTAATACAACCAATATCTTGGAATGCAAAAGAACAGGAATTAAATTCTGGTAACGTAGACTGCATTTGGAATGGGATGTCTATAACAGAAGAAAGAAAACAAGCAATGTTATTATCTGATTCGTACATGAAAAATAGGATGGTATTCATTACAAAACAAGACAGTAATCTAAAGACCTTAGAAGATTTAAAAAACAAAAAAGTAGGAGTTCAATCTGGTTCAAGTGCGGAGCAAATATTGGAAGAGTCAGAAACTTACAAAACATTAAACCAAACAGTTGCATATGCAGATAATATTACAGCCTTTATGGATTTGGAAACAAATCAAATTGATGCAGTATTTGTAGATGAAGTGCTAGCTAATTATTATATAGCAACAAATAATAAAAACTATAACCAAATAGAACAAGCTTTAGAAGAAGAACAATATGCAATAGGATTTAGAAAACAAGACAATGAATTATGCAATAGAGTAAATGAGATTCTAAAAGAAATAAAAGAAGACGGAACATTAGAAGCAATATCTAAAAAGTGGTTTGGAAAAGATGTTACGACAATTAAAGGTGAGTAAATATGGATTTAAATTACTTTATTAAATTAATGAAAATATTATTGGATGGAACAAAAGTATCTTTAAGAATATTTGCTATAACACTAATATTTGCAATACCTTTAGGAATATTAGTTTCTGCTTTAAGTATTTCTAAGAACAAGATAATTTCAAAAATAATAAAGCTGTATATATTGCTTATGAGAGGAACCCCATTATTATTGCAAATAATCTGTATATACTTTGCACCATATTATTTGTTTAAATTTTCATACAACAGATTTATAGCAGTAATTATTGCATTTACATTAAACTATGCAGCATATTTTGGAGAAATATTTAGAGGCGGAATAGAAAGCATTCCAAAAGGCCAATGGGAGGTTGCTTTTACATTAGGCTTTACTAAAATAAAAACATTTTTTATAGTGATACTTCCTCAAGCAATAAAAAGAATATTACCATCAATTTCAAATGAAGTAATAACTTTGGTAAGAGATACTTCGCTAGCACAAGTAATTGGAGTGACAGAATTGTTTGCTTTTGCTCAAAAACAAGCTAATTATAAGTTTTCTATAATTCCATTGCTTGTTGCAGGATTAATCTATTTATTAATTAGTGTAATTTTAACCTATATTTTTAATTACACAGAAAGGAAATTAGAGTATTATAGGTAAATATTATGAAAGTATTAGAAATAAAAAATATAAACAAGAGCTTTAACGAAAGAAAGGTATTAAGCAATTTTTCGCTAAATATTGAAGAAGGAGAAATAGTTTCGATAATAGGGCCATCAGGAGTTGGAAAGTCAACTTTATTAAGATGCATTAATGGTTTGGAAAAAATAGATAGTGGAGAAATCTTAATTAATAATAAAAGTTTAAAAAGAAAAAAAGATAAAATATCAAAAGAAGCAAATTTAGAAGTGGGATTAGTGTTTCAAGACTACAATTTATTTCCTCAGTATTCTGTGATTAAAAATATAACATTACCATTAACAACAGTACTAAAAATAGAAAAAGAAGAAGCAACAAAACAAGCAGAAGAATTACTTAAAAAAATGAATTTATTAGAAAAGCGATATTCATATCCATACGAGTTATCAGGAGGAGAAAGACAACGAGTAGCAATAGCAAGAGCGGTTGCTACAAATCCTAAAATAATATGTTTTGATGAACCAACTAGTGCATTAGATCCAAAACTTGTAATGCAAGTTTCGAAAACAATAAAAGACCTTGCAAATATTGGCAAAGCAATAATAATAGTAACTCACGATATAAGCTTTGCAGAACAAATTTCAGACAGGATTATAGAAGTGAAACTGGAATTTGTAAAATGAATGTGAGAGGTGTGATGTGGGAAGTGGGATTTGTAGGGGCGTATTGAATACGCCCAAAAAAGAATTTATTGCAAACTCTGCAGTAGGGATTAACTAAAAATGTTGTGGCAGGCCATGTGTCTGCCCGAAAAAATGATATTTTGTTATATACAAAAAATATAAACAAAAGGGGTCTGTCCCCATTTGTTCCTAACAAAATTGAATTATTAGATCATGAATTTGTATAAATAATTGACAATATAAAAAGATTTTCATATAATTATATTATAAAGGAGACAAAGCCATGAGTAATTTAACAAACGCAAAATTAAATAACTGGTGGAATGTATGGGATAAAAATCACCCATACAAATTTGTCGTGCTTTAGAATATTAGTAAAATACCGGCACATGTATGAGTGATTAAAAACTTGTACATGTGTTTTTTTGTTGTTTATGGGAGGTGGTACATATGGAAGCTGACTGGCATTGGCAAATTTTATATAAAACTATTTTAAAGAAAGAAGGAATTGATTATGAATTATGGAGAGTTTGGTGGACAATATGTGCCACAAGAGCTAAAAGAAAAGTTAAATGAAATTGAAAGAGAATTTACAAAAGCAAAAAATGATGAGAAGTTCGTAAAGGAATATTTATACTATTTAAAACAATATGTTGGAAGACCAACACCACTATATTATGCAGAAAACTTAAGTAAATATGCAGGTGGAGCAAAGATATATCTAAAAAGAGAAGATTTAAATCATACAGGAGCACACAAAATAAATAATGCATTGGGGCAAGCTTTACTTGCAAAACGTATGAATAAAACGCATATAATTGCAGAAACGGGAGCAGGTCAACATGGAGTTGCAACTGCAACAGTGTGTAGTCTGTTTAATATTAAATGTACAATATTTATGGGAAAAGAAGATATAAAAAGACAAAAAGTAAATGTAGAGAAAATGAAGCTTTTAGGAGCAGAAGTATATGAAGTAACAAAAGGTGAAGGAACATTAAAAGAAGCGGTAGATGCAGCCTTTGAATATTTATTAAAACATCAAGATGTATTTTACTTAATAGGTTCTGCAGTAGGTCCAAGCCCATATCCGGAAATGGTAAAATATTTTCAAAAAATAATAGGGGAAGAAGCAAAAAAACAAATTTTAGAACAAGAAGGCAAATTACCTAAAGCAATAGTTGCGTGTATAGGTGGAGGAAGCAATAGTATAGGGTTATTTACAGACTTTATAAAAGAAGAGGTACAAATATTTGGAATAGAGGGAGCAGGAAAAGGCATTGAGACAGGAAAACATGCATCTGCAATATATAACAATAAAATTGGAATTTTACATGGTATGAAAACATATATAATGCAAGATGATAAAGGAAATATAGAAGAGGCATACTCAATTTCAGCAGGCTTGGATTATCCAGGAATTGGACCAGAACACGCATACTTGAAATCTATAGGGAGAGTTAAGTACGACAGCATTACAGATAAAGAAGCAGTAGAAGCATTTAAGTTACTTTGTAGATTAGAAGGAATAATACCAGCATTAGAAAGTAGCCATGCAATAGCATATGCAATAAAAATTGCAAAAAACTATAAAAATAATGACAGCATTATTGTAAACCTATCTGGAAGAGGAGATAAGGATATAGAAATACTAAACTGAGGGAAAAAGGGGACAGACCCCTTTTTCCCTCATATATGTCGAAAAAAGAAAAAATGAGGCGAGCGATTTTTCTTGAATTTTAAATACAAGTATGATACAAAAATAATATAAATTTATATAAATTCTGGCAATAAATCAAATTGCCAAAACAAATTTATTTCAAAAAAGAATTAATTCTTTAAAAATTCCAAAAAGCAAAATTAAAAAATTAAAATCAGGCATTTAAATATGTTTATTAATCATACTTGTAAATGTAAATAATTGCATATATGAAAGGAGAAAAGAAAATGAAGAAAACATTATCACCAAAATTAGATGTAGTATTCCAAGCCCTATTTGGAGAAGTAGGAAGTGAAAGAATAACAAAAAACTTTTTAGAAACAATATTAAACAAGAAAATAGAAAAAATAGACTTAAGTAAAAATCCGATATTAAGAAGAGAATTTAAAGACGATAAACTGGGAGTGTTAGATATATTAGCAGAGTTAGATGGAAAGGAAAAATGCAATATAGAAATGCAATTAGTAAATTCAAAAAGTATAATAGAAAGAATACTATATTATTGGAGCAGATTATATTCAAGACAAATGAAAATAGGGCAAGACTATAATTTACTAGAAAGAACAATAATAATATTAATAACAGATTTTAAAATAGAAGGACTAGAAGAGCTGGAATATCATTCAACATGGAAAATAATAGAAACAGAAGGAAGAAAAAGAATATTGACAGAGAAATTAGAAATTGATATCATAGAGTTACCAAAAATAGAAGGAAAAGAAAAAGAAAGTGGAAGGTTATTAGACTGGCTATATTTTTTAGAAAATCCGAAATCTAGGAGGGTAACAGAGAAAATGAAAGAAAGTAAAGAAATAAAAGAAGCAGTAGAAAAACTAGATAGTCTAAGCGAAGATGAAAAAATGCAAAGAATAGCAGATTTAAGAGAAAAAGCAATATTGGACGAAAAGGCAATATATGCAAAAGGGCTAGATGATGGAATTAAGGAAGGATTAGAAAAAGGAAAACAAAAGGAAAAATTAGAAATAGCAAAAAAATTAAAAAAAGAAGGAATGAATACAGAATTAATAGCAGAAATAACAGGATTAAAAATAAAAGAAATAGCAGAAATATAAACTCTAAACCATTGACAAATCGCAATTTTTATGGTATTAATATTAATATATTTTAAAAGCAATGAAGAGGAATAGTATATATTTATGAACTTTTAGAGAAGAGTTGGTTGGTGAAAAACTTTAAGGAACTAAATATAGAACCAGCCTTGGAGCTATGGACTGAAAATTAAAGTAAGTTTTATCGGAAATCCACCGTTATCATAGGATATAATGTTATAAGACATTATTTGAGTGTAGAAGAAATTCTAAAAATAGGTGGTAACACGGATAAAAATATTCGCCCTAAGTTAATAAATATAACTTAGGGCTTTTGTATTTTATATATAAAGGGTGACTAAAGTCGCTTTGTTATAGGAGGAATAAAAATGAGATTAAGTGAAGACTTTTTTTACACATTAAGAGAAGATGTAAGTGATGAAGATTCAGTAAGTGGAAAGCTTTTAGTAAAAAGTGGAATGATTAAAAAAGTAAGTAATGGAGTTTATGCAAAAACACCATTAGGAACTAAAGCATTTCAAAATGTTGAAGAAATAGTTCGTAGAAATATGAATAATGCGGGGGCAGATGAACTAAAAATGCCAATGCTTTTACCAATGGACTTTTTTGAAAAGTCAGGAAGAAAAAATGCATTTGGACCAAGTATGTTTAGATCAACAGATAGATACAATAGAGAATATGCACTAGGACCTACACATGAAGAGCTTTTTGCATTTATGTCAATGAGCAGAGTTAAATCATATAGAGATTTACCATATACTTTATATCAAATTGGAACAAAATTTAGAGACGAAGTAAGACCAAGGTTAGGCTTAATTAGAGTAAGAGAATTTACAATGAAAGATGCATACAGCTTTGATAAAGACTATGAAGGATTAGATGTTTCATATAAGAAGATGTTTGATGCATACCACAAGATATTTACAGAATTAGGATTAAACTATACTGTTGTTAGAGCAGACACAGGAGTTATGGGAGGAATACTTTCAGAAGAATTCCAAGCTATTACAGAGGTTGGAGAAGACATACTTGTACTTTGCGAAAATTGTGATTTCTCTTCTAACATAGAGGTAACACCATGTATATGCAATGAAGAATGTAATGAAGAAGAAAAAGAATTAGAAATGGTTGACACTAAAAATTATCATACAATAGATGAAATATGTGATTATTTAAAACTAGATATAAAGAAAACAGTTAAAGCATTACTTATGAGTGTAGATAATGAACTTGTAGTATTCTTTGTAAGAGGAGATAGAGAGCTAAACGAAGTAAAAGCTTTAAAAGTATTAAAAGGAAAAGAAATAGGATTTGCAACAGATGAGTTAATTGCAACATCAAATGCAGTACCAGGTTGCACAGGACCAATAGGATTAAACGCAAAAATTGTAGTAGATAATGAAGTTTTAAAAATGAAAAACTTCTGCTGTGGAGCAAACAAAGAAGGATATCATTATATAAATGCAAATATAAAAGACTTTAAGTATGATGTATCAGCAGATATAGTAAATGTAAAAGAAGGAGACACTTGCCCAAACTGTGGTAAAAAGTTAGTATTCAAAAAAGGTATAGAAGTTGGAAATACATTCAAATTAGGAACAAAATATTCAGAAAGTTTAGGACTAAACTATTTAGGAGAAGACAATCAAAGTCATCCAGTTGTTATGGGAAGCTATGGAATAGGACTTGAAAGAATCCTTTCTGCAATAGTAGAACAAAATAATGATGAAAAAGGTATAATTTGGCCAATGAATGTAGCTCCATACAAAGTTGCAGTAGTAGTAATAAATCCAAAAGATGAAGAACAACTAAAAGCAGGAAATGAATTATATAACACACTAAATAGCATGGGAATAGATACATTAATAGATGACAGAAAAGAAAGAGCCGGAGTAAAATTTAATGATATGGATCTAATTGGAATTCCAATGAGAATAACTGTTGGAAAGAAAATTACAGATGGAATGGTAGAATTCAAAATGAGGAATGAAGAAAATTCAGAAGACTGCAAACTAGATTCAGTAATAGAAAAAATAAATAGCATCTTAAATAAATAATTAATAGTAATGTAGGGGGAAGACAGTACAGTTACCCCTACAATTTTTTTAATATTGATTTAATAAATTATGTGATATAATTACAACAAATTAAATTAAAAGAGGTAAAAATGAACGAACAAAAATTAATAAAAAAACAATTAGCCAAAAACATGCTTTATGCATTTGTAGTATTTGCAATAATACTTATATTTTTTGATGCAATAATATATCATCAAGTATCTACATATATGTATAAATCCATAGACAAAGAATTAATAAGGGCAATGGAATTATATCAAAACAAAAATATAGTGTCAGAGGTTAAAAAAGTCATTACAAAGGAGCTAGATGAAAACATTAAAATTACATATGTAGAAACAAAGGTTAATCCTAGGGTAGTTTGCATAGTAAGGGATTCAAAAGGAGAGATATTAAACAGCGAAACTATAGGAAGATTTTATAATGATTATGTTAAAGATATAGAATTTAATAAGAATAAAACAGACAAAGTCTACTCAATAAAAGTACAAGATAAATACAATTATAGAGGAATAACAGTAAAGGGAACAACTTCAGAAGGAGAAGAAATATATATACAACTACTTGCAAATGTAGATGGAGAAGTTGCAACAATAAATAACATGACAGACACCTTATTAGTTGGAAGTTTAATAATAATTGGAATAGCAATAATTGGGTCATATATATTATCAAAAATGACATTAAAGCCAATAATGGAATCATACAAAAAACAAACAGAATTTGTTCAAAATGCAGCACATGAATTAAGAACACCACTTACAATAATTCAAGCAAAACAAGAACTACTTTTACAAGAGCCAGAGAGTAAAATAATAGACAAATCAGAAGATATAAATATAATGCTTAAAGAAACAAAAAGACTAACTAAACTTATAAAAGAACTAATGGTACTTGCGATGGCAGATTCAAATGAATTAAAAATGCATAAAGAAAAAATAAACATAGATGATCTAATAAAAGAAATAATTACTCCATACAAAGACTTTGCAGAAATGCAAGAAAAAGAAATAATATTAGATTTAAATTATGGTAAAGAAGCAAACATAGACAGAAATAAAATAAATCAGCTTTTGGTAATAATACTAGATAACGCAATAAAATACACAGCAGAAAAAGATACAATAACAGTAAAAACATACTCAAAAGAAGGAAAATGTGTAATAGAAGTAGCAGATACAGGAATAGGAATAAGTAAAGAAGCGGCAAAGCATGTATTTGATAGATTCTATAGAGAAGACAAAGCACGTTCAAGAGAAAAAGGAGGAACAGGACTAGGATTATCAATAGCACATACAATTGTAAAACTACATGGAGGAAATATAAAAATAACAAGCAATGAACCAAAAGGAGCAAAAGTAATAATAAAAATTTAGAAAAACTGGGGAAAAAGGGGTCAGACCCCTTTTTCCCCAGTTTGTTAAATTAAACTAGTCAGAAAGTTTGCTATAAAAAGCAATTGACCAAAGACCTGCAATTCCTACAATTATATATATTATTCTAGTTAATACAGATAAACTTCCAAAAATTGCGTCAACTAAATTGAATTTAAACAATCCAACAAGAAGCCAGTTAATAGCGCCAATTATAACAAGTGTAAGAGCAATACCATTTAAAGCTTTCATTGTAAAACCTCCTCTTTTTTATCTATTTTGCTCTAAAAAAACATATTTATTCTTATTATTTCAAAAACATTGATTTTTAAGCATTTTTAAAATATAATTTTAAAAAGATAGGAGAAAATAAAATGATAAAAAAGAATGAAGAATATATTGTAGATATAATAGATAATGGTTTTCAAGGAGAAGGAATTGCTAAAATAGAAGGAATTACAGTATTTATTGATCAAGCAATAAAAGGAGAAAAAATAAAAATAAAAATTTTGAAAGTTCAAAAAAATTTTGCATATGGAAAGATTATTGAATTTATTGAAAAGTCAAATACAAGAGCAGAACCAGATTGTAGCACTTACAATAAATGTGGCGGATGTAATTTAAGACATATAGAATATAGCAAAACACTAAAAATAAAAAAAGCAATTGTTCAAAATTGTATGAATAAAGCTTTAAAAAGGGAAATAGAAATAAACGATGTTATAGGAATGGAAAATCCGCTTCATTATAGAAACAAACTTCAATATCCATTAGGATTAGATGAACAAAACAATCCAGTGATGGGTGTGTTTTCTGCAAGAACACATAATATTATTCCAACAGAAAAATGTTTTATTCAAAATGAAAAATGCCAAGAAATAGCAAAAGATATATTTGAATTTATAAAGCAAAACAATGTATCTGTATATGACGAAAAAACGTTAAAAGGAACCATAAGACATATAGTAATAAGAATTGGAATAAAAACAAATGAGATTTTAGTTACATTAGTAGTAAATGACGACAAATTAAAAGATAAAGAATTAGTTCAATACATAACCAAAAAACATCCAGAAATAAAGTCAATAGTTAAAAACTTTAATACAAAAAATACAAATGTAATACTAGGAGACAAAACAGAAGTAATATATGGTACAGGATATATTTATGATATTTTAGGGGAATATAAATTTAAAATTTCTCCATTATCATTTTACCAAGTAAACCCTGTTCAAACAGAAATATTGTATAATACAGCAATGCAATTTGCTGGAGTAAATGACACTGCTAACAAAAACAATATTGCACTAGATTTATATTGTGGAATAGGAACAATAGGAATTTTTGCTGCAAAATATTTTAAAAAGATATATGGAATTGAAATTATAGAAGAAGCAATAAAAGATGCAAAAGAAAATGCAAAAATAAATAAAATAGAAAATGCTGAATTTTATGCAGGTGATGTAGAGGAAGTTTTACCTAAAATAATTGAAAAGGAAAATATAAAACCAAATGTAGTATTTGTGGACCCACCAAGAAAAGGATTAGATAATAAAACGATAGGAGTTTTAAAAGAGTTAAAACCAGAAAAGATAGTATATATAAGTTGCAATCCAGCAACACTTGCAAGAGATTTAGCTTTATTAGATGAGAGCTATGAGATAAAAGAAGTACAGCCAGTCGATATGTTTCCGTTTAGTAAGCATGTTGAAAATGTGACAGTATTAAAAATAAAGTAAAATGGAAGAAGGAAACAACAATGAATAACAATCCAATAGGAGTATTTGACTCAGGAATAGGTGGATTATCTGTTTTAAGGCAAATTATTAAGTTATTGCCAAATGAAAAATACATATATTATGCTGATACAGATAATGTACCTTATGGATTAAAAACTAAAGAACAAATATTAGAATATGTAGAAAATGCAATAGACTTTTTAAATTCAAAAAAAGTTAAGGCAATAGTTGTAGCATGTAATACAGCTACAAGTGTGGCAATTAAAGATGTAAGACACGATTATAACATTCCAATAATAGGAATAGAACCAGCTATAAAGCCAGCAATAGAAAATAGAAAAAATAAAAAAGTTTTATTAATGGCAACGCCTGTTACAGTAAAAGGAGAAAAAATTAAAGACTTAATACAAAAACTAGAAGCAAATGATATTGTAGAATTAATTGCAATGCCTAAACTTGTTGAATTTGCAGAAAGAGGTGAATTCAATACTGAAAGAGTTAAAAAATATATAAGAGAGAGCTTAGAAAGATTTAACCTAGAAGAATATTCATATTTAGTGCTAGGATGTACGCATTTTCCATATTTTAAAACAACATTAAAAGAAATACTCCCAGATAGTATATGTATAATTGATGGAAGTATAGGCGTAGCAGAAAGACTAAAAGAAGTTCTAGAAGAAAATAAAATACTTGGAAGTAATAAGTTAGAAATTACATTTTATTATTCTGGAAGAAAAGTTGAAGAGAAATTAGAAATAGAAAAATTAAAAAACTTACTAAATAGAATATAATAGTTAAAAGTCTAATATAAAATGCAATGGCAAAGGAGAAAAATAAATGTCAGAAAGCAAAAAATATTTAATAATATCAGATATACATGGATCAAATTACTATGCTAATAAAATAAATGAAATATGCAAAAGAGAAAATCCAGATAAAATAATTCTTTTAGGAGATTTATATTATCATGGACCACGAAATCCATTACCAAAAGAATATAATCCAATGAAAGTAGCAGAGCTTTTAAACAGCTTAAAAGAAAAAATACTATGTGTAAAAGGAAATTGTGATGCAGAAGTTGATGAAATGATTTCAGAATTTGAATTTAAAGATAATATCGAATTAAATATAAATGGAAAGAAGTTCTTCTTTACGCATGGACAAAAATATAATATGGAAAATATTCCAAAAGAAATTAATGTTCTAGTATATGGACATTTTCATACAGGATTTATAAAAGAAAAAGATGGAGTTATATGTGTAAATAGTGGTTCAATTTCATTACCAAAAAACAATACAAAAAACAGTTATTTGATTATAGAAAATAATAAAATAGTATTGAAAGATGTTGAAGGAAACATTATTAGTAAAAAGGATATATAAGAAATACAGTAATATAAGGAGAAAAAATGAAAGAAGAAAAATTAACTAAAAGCGCAATAGGAATAATGGGATCTTTATTAATAAACAATGTTTTATATATGTTTGTAAACACATTTATGGTAGCATATTTTATTACACTTACAAATTATGATTATAAACAAATATCAATATACTATGTATTATCATTTATAGCAATATTATTAACCTTTCTAACTTTTGGAAGAATAATAAAAAATAAAAATCAGGTTTGGGTATTTAGAAGTGGAATAATTGCGTATTGCCTGTATATATTAATTCTTGCTTTTTTGAAAGAAAAAATAGTTACATATTTTGCGCCATTAGGCTTTTTTTATGGAATTGTGCAAGGTCTAATATGGGTGGCAGCACATACACTTGTAAACGAACATACGCAAAACAATACAAACAAGTTCATTTCGTTTAAATCAATTATTAGTAAAATATTGAAAATATTTTTCCCTATAGTATTTGGAGTATCAATAGAATTAACATCATTTTCATATGTTGCAAAAATAGTAATTTTGCTTTCTATTACACAATTTATATTTTCACTATTTATAGAAGACAAAGCAAAAACATATGATAAAAAATACAACTTAAAAGAATATATAAATTTGGTAAAAAACAATGATAAATTTAAAACAGTATATAAGCTATGCATATGTGATGGAATTGTAAATTATTTATTAGAAACACTAATTGTAATACTAACAGTTATGACATTTAAAACAACTATAAGTCTAGGAGTAATTACAACGATCACAGCAATATGCTCAATTTTATCTGTATACATATTCCAATACAAACTAAAAAGCAATTGGAAGATATTAAAAATTTGCAATATAATGATGATTTCTAGTGTGCTTTTGCTACTAATAAATATTAGCAAGCCAACAATAATTATATACAATATATGTACGGCAATATTTTTAGTAATATTAAGCAATACAGGTGACACAAAAAGATATGAGATAGTAAGCGAAAATGAAATTGTTGTTAAAGATTATATAGTAGAACATCAAGTAGTATGTGAAGCAATACTGAATATTACAAGAATAATTGCTTATATTCTATTGTTTGTTATAAGTTTATTTAACAATATAGTATTATTTAAAATTCTATTACTGCTAGTAACAATAGTAATATTAATATACTCAAAATTATTGATAAAATTGAAAAAATAGGAGGGAAAAATGTTAAAAGCATGTAGTATGTCAAAAAGCATAGACAGACAAGCTGTTAAAATCCTAAAAGAAAACGGTATAAGTATAGATGCATGGAATGGAGAAATGTATCCAAATAAAGAAGAACTAAAACAACTGTTAAAAAAATATGATATTTTAATTGTAGGAGTAGAGGAGAAGATAACAAAAGATTTGATTACAGATGTTAGAACTCCAAAAATTATAGCTTCTATGTCAATAGGGTTAGATCATATAGATAAAGAATGTTTTGAGTCTAAATTTATTGATATAGTTAATTGTCCCAATGCTAATGTTACATCAGTTGCGGAACATATTTTAGCATTAATACTAGATTCAAGTAAGAGAATACAAGAAGCCAATAGAAAGCCAAATAGAAAACAATTAATTAGTAAGCCTACAGATATAAACGGAAAAACAATAGGTTTAATAGGAGCAGGGAAGATATCTCAAAGAATGATAGATATAGCAAGAGTATTTAACATGAATATTTTGTGCTATACAGCACATCCCGAAAAACATAGAGATCTAATTGAAAAAGAAGTTGAATTTGTTGATTTAGATACATTATTACAAAAATCGGATATTGTAAATGTGAGTGTACCATTAACAAAAGATACTAATAACTTAATATCAAGAGATAAAACAGAACTTTTAAAGAAAAATGCTATATTTATAAACACTTCTAGAGCAGGAATTACTGATATAGAAGCTTTAGTTGATTTTGCCGATAGGAATCCCAATTTTTATCTAGGATTAGACATAGATACAGGTGAATATGTGGATTTATTATCTAAAAAAAGAAACAATGTTATTGTTACACCACATATAGCAGGATGTACAGAGGAAGCTGTAAAAAGACAATACGTAGAGTGTGCTAAAAACATAGTTAATGTTTTGAGAAAAAGAAAAGAAGAAAAAGATTTGGAAGAAAGATAGGAGCATTAAATGGAACAAACTAATGTCTGGAAAATTTTTTTAATGTCAGATCTAGCCGGAAAAGTTATAAGTGTATTTAAAGACGTGTTTTTAGGAATATATTTTTTAAAGATAACGCAAGGAAACATAGCTAATGTATCAGAATACTACATTACATTCTTTTTAGTATATTTGGTATGCTTGTTACTTGTTAATAAATTGCAGAAACTCAATTTAGTTTCAATGTTTAGAATAGGGATATTTTTAAATTTAATTCAATGTATAGTTTTGCTTGTGATGGGAGAAAGAATTTCAAACTATATTATTCCATTTGCGATATTTGCAAGTATAGGAAATGCATTTTATTATTACCCCGAACAAATATTAATAAAAAGAGTTAATAAAGATGAGAATTTTAGAAAATATATCACTAGAGATCAAATATTAAAATATACAATAAATATCGTACTCCCTATAGTATTGGGCTATTGTATTAGTAAAAGTTCATATCAATTAGCTTTTATTATATTAATAATACTAATTTCTATAAGTCTAATTTCTTCAATGTTCATAAAAGAAATTCAACTAGAACATGGAAAAATAAATATAAAGAAATTCTTAAAGAATATTAATGGAAGTCAAAATAAAAAAATGATGAGATTAATGAGTTGGAGAACAATATTTAGAGGACTGAGTTCTTTTGGAGTATTATCAACATTAATCTCAATTATAACTTTTTTAGTTGTGACAACAGAATTATCACTAGGAAGCATTAGCAGTTTTATAACTATTATTTCTATTATAGTAGTATATTTAACTAACAAATTTGTTAGAAAAGAAAAATTGTCTAAATTGTTTATACCAATGTCTATTTTTCAAAGCATTGTAGTTATAGTACTTACATTTAGTATGATGTATTTTAATATAAACAATGAAATCAGGATTGGAACACTTACAGTAAGCATAGGCTTTTTGCTTATATTATTATACAATATAGTCAACGGAGTAAGTAATCCAATATTTGAAACATCAAACTCAATTATATATTATGAGTGTATGTGTAAGCAAAATATTAAAACAGAAGACGAACCAAATTATGTATTTTGGTTTGAAATTATGATAAATATATCAAGAAGTTTTGGATATTTAATTTTAATATTTGTTTTAAAAATTGGATTTGATTTAAATATAATTTCAATTTTAATAGTAGGGTTTACCTTAATGTATATAGCCTTTGCTTATACATTGAATACTATATGTAAAAGATATTTGTACAATGCAAAATAATTACTATATAAATATAGTAATTATGCAATAATAAAAAGAAATAATGATATGTAATATAGGAGTGATTCATAAAAATGAAATTAGGAATTGATATAGATAATGTTATTTCAAATTTTGACGAAGAATTATTAAAAGCATTTTTAATACATAACGACGAGTTGGGATACAATGGAGAATATAACAAAGAGGCAGAATATATAACTAGAGGAATGTTTAATTGGGGAGAGGACAAAGTAAAAAAATTCTATGTTGATAATATAGAAAAAATTGCTAAAAATCTAAAAGTTAAAGAAAAAGCAAAAGAGTACATAGATAAACTAAAAGAGGATGGACATATTATCTGCATTATTACTGGAAGAGACAATGGAGAATATTCTGATCCATATAATATGACTAAAGAATGGTTAGATAATAATTCTATTCATTATGACAGACTTATTTTAACTAATGCTTATAAAAATGATAAAAGCGGAAAAACAAAAAAATGCAAAGAAAATAACATTGATATTATGATTGACGATTCAGCCAATATATGCCAAGAATGCATTAATAACAATATACCAGCATTACTAATGGACACACACTATAATAAGCAAACAAACATAACTAGAGTGCATGATTGGAAAGAATTATATGAATTCATTAGCAACTATAAAACTAAAAAAATAAATGTAATATTAGATACCGATACTTATAACGAATGTGATGATCAATTTGCGCTTTCATATATGATTAAAAGCCAAGATATATTTAATATTGAAGCAATAACAGTTGCACCATATTCTCATAAAGAAAGAAATGAAACTGTTATAAGCGGAAGAGAAAAAAGTTATAACGAAATATTAAAAATATGTAATTGGCTAAACTTTGATACAACAAGTAAAGTATTTAAAGGCGCAGAAGATTATATTAGTAATGGCTATAATAAAACCAATGATGCAGTTAATAAAATAATTGAAATAGCATTAAGAAATGATAAAACATATATAATGGCAATAGGAGCAATTACTAATATTGCACTTGCAATTGAAAAAGAACCTAAAATAATTGAAAGAATAGAAGTAATATGGCTAGGTGGGCATAGTTTATTACAAAACAATAACCAGGAGTTTAATTTTAAGCAAGATGTAAATGCAGTAAAAATTGTATTTGGGTCAAAAGTAAAACTAACAGTAATTCCATGTAAAAATGTTGCATCTAATTTAAGAACTTCAATATATGAATTAAACCATTATTTAAAAGATAAAAGCAAATTATGCAATTATTTAATAGATAGATTTTATAATGATGGATATCATGGAAGACAAGAAAGAAGAGTTATTTGGGATATTTCGGTTATAGCATATATGATAAACAAAAGTTGGTTTACTACCCAAAATATAAGTTGCCCTAATATAAAAGACGATACATCTTATGAATTTACTACGAATGAGCGCAAAATAACAATGGTAAACTATATAAATGTTAATAAAGTATATGAAGATTTATTTAGAAAATTAGGAGAATAAGATATGAAAATATATTTAGTAAGACATGGACAAGTTCCACATAATGCAACTAAACAATATAATGTTGGAGATGAAGACTTAACAGAGGCTGGGGTAGAGCAAGCTAAAGAATTAAGAGAAAAAATAAAAAATATCAAATTTGATAAAGTTTTTTCATCACCTTTAACAAGAGCGAAACATACTGCAGAAATCATTGTTGCCAACAAATATAACATTATATTTGACAATAGAATTGAAGAAAGAAGTTGCGGAGATTTAAGCGGAAAACTACTTACTGAAACAAACAGAGAAGAATATTGGAACTATTATACTACTATTCAACAAGGAACAAGTGAAAATATTCAAGATTTCTTTAAAAGAATTTATAATTTTTTAGATGAACTAAAAACTAAAGATTATAAAAATGTTCTAGTAGTTGCGCATAGTGGAGTTTCAAAAGCATTTAATGGATACTTTGAAGGAATACAAGATGGTAAATTCTTAAATAGAGGATTAAAGAATTGTGAAATTAAAGAATATGAATTGTAATTATAAAAGTATTTTTAATGAATATAGTATGGAAAAACAAACAAAAAATTCATAAATAAATAATAAAGTAATATAATAAATATAAAAGGGAAAACTATGAAAAAAATTAATATTAAGCAAAAATATAAAATAATAGAAAAACTTTCTACAAATATGAAAAAAGACCATGTAAGTGAGTGCTCTGCTGAATGTTCTTATTATACAATATTGTCTTTTATACCATTTATAATTTTACTAATAACTTTAATACAATATACAAGTATAGCGCCACAAACATTATTTGATGCCATATCAAAATTAATTCCATCAAGTATGAATGAAATGGTATTAGGAATAGTACAAGAAGTATATTCAAAATCAATAGGTACAATTTCTATTTCAATTATATTTACAATTTGGACAGCTGGAAGAGGATTATTTGCATTAACAAAAGGACTACAATCTGTTTACCATGTAAGCAGCGAAGAAAATGAATCATATATATATCTAAGAATTAAAGCAATTGTAGAAACAATAATATTCATAATTTTAATAGTTGTAGGACTAGTAGCATTGGTGTTTGGAAATAGCTTGAGAACACTTATACAAGAACACTTTGGAGGAATAAAAAACTATAATATATGGTCATCAATATTAACAGAGGTAGGATTTATAGCAGCAACATTTATAGTATTTATATTATTATATAAATTCATACCAAAAGGCAAAGTGACATTTAAAAGTCAAATATATGGAGCTTTATTTGGAGCAATAGCATTAAACATAGTATCATTAGTGTTTTCTAAATATTTATATATTTTTAAGGGATTTTCTATAACATATGGAAGTTTAACAACTTTAATGTTAATTATGATGTGGACATATTCTTGCTTTTATACAGTGTTTTTGGGAGCTGAATTAAATAAATTAATAAATAGCAGAAAGAAAAAAGAACAAAAGAAAAGCCTATCATAATTTTGATAGGCTAATAGGATTAAAACAGTCCATAACGAAAAAGATAAATACCATTTTTTAACAAAAAAGTCAATTTTATTGCAGCTGTTTAAACAATGTGATATATTATAAACGCATTAAAAAAAAGAACAAAAATTATACTAAAAAATATACTAATAAAAGGGGCGAAAAAATGTTGTTTAAAAATGCTAATCAGGTAACTCCTTGCGGACTATTTTCAATAGGACACTTATTATTATTTACAATAACCATGATAAGTATAGTGATTGCATTAAAACTTACAAAGAATATTAAGCAAGAAAAAGTAAAAGAAATAATAAGAAAAAGTACTATTATTCTATGGATATTGGAAATAATTAAAATTATATTTAATATTAAAAACTATGGAGTTAGGGAAGTAAATAAATATGTACCATTATATTTTTGTAGTTTAATACTATATGCAGGTATCTTTAGTGGGTTTTGCAAAGGAACTTTAAAAAAAGTGGGAGATGTGTTCCTTTCAACAGGTGGAATAGTGGCAGGAATGACATTTATAATATCACCACTAACATCGTTAACTACATATCCGGCAATACATTTTATAAGTTTGCATAGCTTTTTATTGCATGGAACAATGGTTTATATAGGACTATTAATGTTAATAACCCAATATGTAAAGATAGATAAAAAAGATATAATCTATTATGCTGCTTTGATAGTAACAATCAGTGCTATTGCATATATAGTAAATGAACTTTGTGACAGTAATTTAATGTTTATATCTCAAAATTATCCAGGAACATTTATAGAAGTAATATATAACCTTTCTGGAAAACTATTTCCATTAGTTATGGTTGCAGCACAAGCAGTGTTACCATTCTATTTTATATACGAAATATATACTAGTATATTAGATAAAAAAGAGAACAAATCAAATTTAAAAGATACAGATAAATCAGAAGACAAAAAAGAAGTTTATATGAATTAATTTATTAAAATTAATAAATAATATATTTAAGGAGGAACAAAAGATGGAAAGAAAAGTAAAAGTTGTACAAATAGGTACAGGAAAAATGGCAAAATATACAATGAGGTATGTTTTGGAAAAAGGTGGAGAACTAGTAGGTGCAATTGATGTAAACCCAGCAGTTATAGGCAAGGACATAGGAGAAATAATTGGAGGAGAAAATCTAGGAGTAAAAGTAACAGATTTAAAAGATGCAGAAGAAATGCTAAAACAAGTAAAACCAGATATATGTATAGTAGAAACAATGAGCTTATTAAAAGATGTAGAAGAACCACTTATGTTATGTGCAAAACTAGGAATAAATGCTGTTTCAACTTGTGAGGAAGCATTCTATTCTTGGAACTCAAACCCAAATTTAACTAAAAAAATTGATGAATTAGCAAAACAAACTGGATGTACAATAGTAGGAACAGGATATCAAGATATATATTGGGGACAATTAATAACAAGTATTTGTGGATCAACACAAAAAATAACAAAAATAAAAGGAAGTTCAAGTTATAACGTAGAAGATTATGGAATAGCACTTGCAAATGCACATGGTGCAGGACTAACACTAGATGAATTTGACAAACAAGTTGCATCAGTAGATAAAATAAGTGATGAAGAAAGACAAAAAATTATAGAGAGTGGAGAATATTTACCATCATATATGTGGAATACAAATGGATGGCTATGTGATAAATTAGGATTAACAATAAAATCACAAACACAAGTAACAGTTCCAACAACATATAAAGAAGATATCTACTCAGAAACATTAGGTGTAACAGTAAAAGCAGGAGATGCAACAGGAATGAGTGCAATAGTTACAACAGAAACAGAAGAAGGAATAACAATAGAATCAGAATGTATAGGAAAAGTATATTCAAAAGAAGATTTTGATAAAAATGAATGGTCAGTATATGGAGAACCAGATACAACAATAACAGTAGCAAGACCAGCAACAGTAGAATTAACATGTGCAACAGTAGTAAACAGAATACCAGACATAATAAATGCAAGGCCAGGATTTGTACCAACAGCAGAAATAGGAGAATTAAACTTTAAAACAAAAGCATTAAATGAATATGTAAAATAAGAATATAAAAACTACTCTTTATTAAATTAAAGAGTAGTTTTTTGTTGAATATGAAAGAAGAAAAGTGTGTCAAAGCCATTTTCCTTGTTGCAAATTTACATAAATTATGATAAACTAATATAGTTGGAAAACAAATACAAATCCGTTTTACATTTTGAGGTCAGCATCATAACAGTAATGAATTCTTTACATTGCTGTGATTGTAAAACAAATTAGTTTTAGGAGGAAACACAAAATGAAAATTACCCGAGAAATGGCATTGGAAATTGTACTACGATTAGCAAATGATCCGGATGGCAGGGTAAGAGCAGATGCATATGCAAATATCCTTATGCCACAGGATAAACTGTCGAAAGTGGTAAAAAATCCGAAAGCAGAAAGAGAAGAGAAAATTGCTGTTGCAAGCAATCCCAATACTCTTCCTGAGGATTTGGACTTCTTAACCAATGACAGTGTTACATGGGGAGTAAAAGAAGCAGTTGCTAAAAATCCATCAACACGGATTGAAACACTGGAAAAACTTGCAAAAGACAAGCATTATAGTGTTAAACAAGCGGTGCTCTATAATCCAAATGTAACGCTGGAAATTGTTGAAGAACTTTCGCATGATCCGAACCTTTGGACCAGAAAAGCTGTACTGGATGCAATAAATAAGAATGCCAAAGGAGCAGAGTGATTTTTATTAAAAAAGGATAGGCTTTTGCCTATCCTTTTTTCTATCTGCGAAAACAAAGGCAACTAAAGTAGTTTTGTTCTGAAATAAACATATTGTAAATTAAAATTTGCTATGATAAAATTATAGCAAATTAAGGAGAAATTATGGAAAATAAAATTAGGCAAGATTTATTTGAAATACAAGACTTAAAATATAAAGAATTTCATGGAAGTTTATGTCCAGACATGGATAATATTATTGGAGTTAGAATTCCAAAACTACGTGAATATGCAAAAGAATTATATAAAAGCAACAAGTTAGAAGATATAAAAATTGGAGATAAGTATTATGAAGAACTAGTAATTCAAGGAATGTTAATAGGGTTTCAAACAAAAGCGCCAATAGAAGAAGCAATAAAACAAGTAAAAGAATTTGTTCCTAAAATAAACAGTTGGGCTGTATGTGATACTTTTTGTGCTGGATTAAAAATAACAAAAAAATATCAAACTGAAATGTTTAAAATTATAAAAGAGTATTTAAAATCAAAACAAGAATATGAGGTGCGTTTTGCTATTGTAATGCTTTTAGATTATTACATAAATGACCAATATATAGACCAAGTGCTACAAATATTAAACAACATAAAACTAGATAAGTATTATGTGCAAATGGCAAATGCATGGGCAATTTCTATATGTTTAATAAGATATTATAATAAAACACTGGAATTTTTAAAAACAACTAAAATAGATGACTTTACATACAATAAAGGAATTCAAAAAGCAATAGAATCATATAGAATAACAAAAGAACAAAAAGATTACTTAAGAACTCTAAAAAGGGGAAAATAGAATGAAAAGAATAGTAACAATACAGGATATATCATGTGTAGGAAAATGTTCACTTACTGTGGCACTTCCAATAATATCTGCAATGGGAATAGAAACAGCAGTTATTCCAACAGCAGTACTTTCAACACATACAGCATTTAAAAACTTTACATATAGAGATTTAACTGGATATTTACCTAAAATAGCAAAACATTGGAAACAAGAAAAATTTAATTTTGATGGTATTTATACAGGATACTTAGGGTCAATAGAACAGATAGATATACTAAAAGAGTTTTTTAAGCAATTTAAAACACCAGATAATTTTATATTTATAGATCCTGTAATGGCAGATAATGGTAAGCTATATGCAGGCTTTGATGCAAACTTTGTTAAAGAAATGAAAAAACTTTGTAAAATGGCAGACATAATAGTACCAAATCTTACAGAAGCAAGCTACATGTTAGAGAAAGAATATAAAGAAATTTATAGTGAACAAGAGATAAAAGATATACTAATAGAATTAAGCAATTTGGGACCTAAATATGTTGTTTTAACAGGAGTAAGTTTCAAAGACAATAAATTAGGAGTAATGTCATACAACAAAGAAACTAATGAATTTTTTACGTATTTTAAAGAAAAAATACCTGCAAAGTATCATGGAACAGGAGATATATTTGCAAGTACATTAGTTGGAGCAATAACCAACAACAATACTTTAGAAGAAGGTTTAAAAATCGCAGTAGATTATGTTTGGGAAACAATTAACGATACATATAAAACAAACAAAAAAGATGCATATGGAGTGAATTTTGAAACCAAGATACCATATCTGATAAATAGAATAAGTAACTACTAAAAAATTAAAATAAAAGGAGCATATTATGAAAATAACATTTTATTCAAATTTTCTTACACATCATCAACTTCCATTTTGCCTAGAAATGTATAAAAAATATGGCGAAGATTTTAAATTTGTATCAATGGAAAAAATTAACCAAGAAAGAATTTCTTTAGGCTACAAAGATATGGATAATGATTACCCATTTGTACTAAAAGCATATGAAAGCAAAGAAAAGTACAATGAAGCTACAAAGCTAGCAGTAGATAGCGACATAGTTATAGCTGGCTCTACACCAACAGATGATTATATAAAAGAAAGACTAAAACAGGATAAAATTACATTTAGATACTATGCTAGAATTTTCTATAATGGAGTACTTAGTATATTTGACTTTGAAAATTCAAAAAAGGTATATGATAGACATCTAAAATATAAAAAGAACAAAAATTTATATTTACTATGTGCAAGTAGCTATGGACCAAACGATTTTAATGAATTAGGAATGTACAAAAACAAGTGCTTTAAATGGGGTTACTTTCCAGAAACAAAAATATACAATGTAGAAGATTTATTAAAACAAAAAGAAAACGAAAAAATAGAAATTATTTGGGTTGGAAGATTCATAAAAGAAAAACATCCAGAATATGTAGTAAAACTAGCTCAAAAGCTAAAAGAAAAAAACTATAATTTTGAAATAAAGATGATAGGAAATGGAGAACTACTTGAAAAAACAAAATCTCAAATAGAGAAATATAATTTAACAAATCAAATAAAATTAGTAGGTGCAGTAAAATCTGATAAAGTGAGATCATATATGGAAAAAGCAAATATATTTATTTGCACAAGTGACAAAAATGAAAGATGGGGAGTAGTTTTAAATGAGGCAATGAATAGTGGATGCACAGTAATTGCATATAAAGGAATAGGAGGAGTACCATTCTTAATTAAAAATAATGAGAATGGACTAGCATATACAAGCCTAGATGACTTCTACAAAAAAACTATGAAAGTAATGGATGATAAAGCCTTAAGAGAAAAACTATCTAAAAATGCATATAAAACAATAAGTGAAGTTTGGACAGCAAAAGTAGCAGTTCAAAACTTCGAAAAATTAGTAAAATCAATAATTGACGGAAAACCAAATCCTGTAAAAGAAGGACCGGCTAGCACAGCATATCCTGTTAACTAAAATAAATTTAAATAAATTAGTTGATTATAAAATATGCTTTGTGGTAAAATGCCATTATAAATACGATGTTTAATTTTTGACGAATAAATTATAATTACAAATTTTATAATAAATATTTGGAGGAAAATATGAAAGAGAAGATTAGAACAAAATTTGAAGAACTATTTGGAAATGAAGGAGAAATTAAAGAATACTTTGCACCAGGAAGAGTTAACTTAATAGGAGAACACACAGACTATAACGGTGGACATGTATTTCCATGTGCATTAACAATGGGAACATATGCAGTTGCAAGAAAAAGAAATGACAATAAAATAAGATTATATTCAATGAATTTTGAAAATCTAGGAATATTAGAATCTACAATAGATGACCTAAAATATAACAAAAGTGAGAATTGGATAAACTATCCAAAGTCAATGATTTGGGCAATGAAAGAAGAAGGTTTTAATATAGATAAAGGTTTTGATATTGTATATTTAGGAACAATACCAAATGGAGCAGGACTTTCATCTTCAGCTTCAATAGAAGTGCTAACAGGATTTGTATTAAAAGATTTATTTGATTTAGATGTAGATATGACAAAAATAGCATTACTAGGACAAAAAGCAGAGAATAAATACATTGGTGTAAATTGCGGAATAATGGATCAATTTATAATTGCAAACGGAAAAAAAGACTGTGCAATATTTTTAGACACAGCTAATTTAGAATATGAATATGCACCAGTAAAACTAGAAAATGCAAAAATAGTAATAATGAACACAAACAAAAAAAGAGGATTAGGAGATTCTAAATACAATGAAAGAAGAGCTGAATGTGAAGAAGCTCTAAGAGAGTTGCAACAAAAATTAAACATAAAATCATTAGGAGAACTTACAGAAGAAGAATTTGAGGAGAACAAAGACTTAATAAAAAGCGAAACAAGACAAAAAAGAGCAAAACATGCAGTATATGAAAACCAAAGAACAATTAAAGCTGTAAAAGCATTGAAAGAAAATAAAATAGACCTTTTTGGCGAACTAATGATAGCATCACATAATTCTTTAAGAGATGATTATGAAGTTACAGGAAAAGAATTAGACACACTTGTAGAAGAAAGCTTAAAACAAGATGGAGTAATAGGCGCAAGAATGACAGGAGCAGGTTTTGGAGGATGCGCAGTAAGTATAGTAAAATCAGATAAAGTAGATGACTTTATAAAAAATGTAGGAAAAAGTTATAAAGATAAAATAGGATATGAAGCAGATTTTTATGCTGTAGAAATAGGAGACGGACCTAGAAAAATATAACTTTGGAGGAGCATTACAATGCATACAATTTGTGCAGATTTAGGAAGCACTACTACAAAAATTATAGAAGTAGATGAAAACAATAAAATAATAAACAAAAACATTTACCAAAAAGAAGAACCAAAAAAATTACTAAAAAAATTTATAGAAAATAATAACATAGAGCCACGAAGCATTGAAGCAATAATTATAACAGGAGTAGGCACAATAAAAGAACAGGAATTTTTAAAAATTCCTGTTCTATATATAGATGAATTTAAAGCAATTGGCTTAGGAGGTCTAACAGCTTCAAATAAACAAAATGCTATAATTGCTTCAATTGGGACTGGAACAGCATTTATAAAAGCAAACAATAACGAAATAAAACACTTAGGCGGAAGTCGGAGTTGGTGGAGGCACATTTTATAAACTAGCAGAAAAACTATTTGGAAAAGCTACATTTGAAGAATATTTAGAAAAGTGTAACCAAGGAAATATAAAAAACGTAGATTTGCAAATAGGAGATATTACAACACAAGAAATACCAAATTTACCAAAAGATATTACATCATCAAACTTTGGAAAAATGAATAAAGAGGCAAGCTCTTGCGATATTTTACTAGGAATATCAAATTTAGTTTTTGAAACAGTTGGAGTGATGGCTGCATTCTTATGCAAAAATGATAATGTAAAAGACATTATAATAATTGGAGGTATGGCAAAACACCCATATCTAAAAGAAGTTATAAAAAAACTAGAAAAATTACATGATGTAAACTATATTATTCCAGAAAATCCAGAGTTTATATGTGCACTAGGAGCAATAGAAAACTATAAAAAAGTAGAGGCAAATTCTATTGACAAATAAAAGATTATCATAGATAATTATTATATTGCGACAAGACATAAGAAAAAATTTTAAAATACAAAGGAGGTACATTTATAATGTACGTATTTAATAAAATAACGGTAAATCCACAATTGCCAAAAAAAATAGAAAGATTATCAGAAATAGCAAATAATCTATGGTGGTCATGGAACACAGAATTTTTAAAACTATTTAAAACAATAGATATAGACTTATGGGAGCAATGCGGAAAGAACCCAGTTAAATTCTTAAAATTAGTAGACCAAGAAAAGTTAGAAAAAATCGCAGAAGATCCTGAATTCTTAAAGGAATATAACAAAAATGTAGAAAATTTTGAAGACTACATGGATAGTAAAAACACTTGGTTTAGAAAAAATTTCCCAGAAAATAAAAGTAATGAAATTGCATATTTTTCAGCAGAATATGGATTAGATGAAATACTTCCTATTTATTCAGGAGGTCTTGGAATTTTATCTGGCGACCATTTAAAATCTGCAAGCGATTTAGGAATTCCTCTAATAGCAATAGGTTTGCTATATAAGAATGGATATTTTTATCAAAAAATAAACAGAATAGGAGCACAAGAAACAGAATATCGCAGTATTGATATAAACAATCTACCAATAGTACCAGTAAAAGACCATGATGGGCAAGATTTAATGATAAGTGTAAAAATGCCAAAGAAAAAATTATATTTAAAAGTTTGGAAAATACAAGTAGGTAGAGTAACACTATACTTATTAGATTCAGAAATTCCAGAAAACTTAGAAGAATACAGAAACATAACATCAGCACTATATGGTGGAGATCAAGAAATGAGAATTCAACAAGAAATAGTTCTAGGTATGGGTGGTGTAATGCTACTAAAAGCATTAGGAATAAATCCAACTGTATACCATATGAACGAAGGACATTCTTCTTTCTTAGTATTACAATTAATAAGCAATATAATAGCAGAAAAAAAGGTATCATTCCCAATAGCAAAAGATATAGTAAGTGCAAAAACAGTATTTACAACACATACACCAGTTCCAGCAGGAAACGATATATTCCCAATAGAATTAGTAGAAAAATACTTTGATGGATTTTGGGATTCATTAGCAATCTCTAAAGAAGAATTCTTAGAATTAGGAATGAAACCAAACGAGGAAAATAAAACAACATTTAATATGGGAATACTAGCATTAAAAATAGCTGGAAAGAAAAATGGAGTAAGCAAACTACATGGAGCCGTTTCAAGAGAACTATTTGGAGATGTATGGCCAGAAATAGCACCAAACGAATCACCAATTACATACGTAACAAATGGTATTCATACATGCACATGGCTTGCACCAAACTTAAAAGAGTTATATAACGAATACCTAGTACCATATTGGCAAGATAAAATATACTTAAACGAAACATGGGAAAGAATAAACAATATACCAGATGCAAAACTATGGAAAGAGCACCAAATAAGAAAAGAAAAACTTTTAAAACTAGTTAATGATAATGTAACAGCAAGACTAAAAAATGCAGGAATGCATTATGACCAAATTAGAGAAATAACATCAAAACTAAATCCAAATGCCTTAACAATAGGATTTGCAAGAAGATTTGCAACATATAAAAGAGCAACACTAATATTTAAAGACCTAGAAAGAATAACACAAATATTAAATGATGAATCAAGACCAGTTCAATTAATATTTGCAGGAAAAGCACATCCAAAAGATATAGAAGGACAAAACTTAATAAAAAGAATTCACGAAATATCTATGATGCCACAATTTAAAGGCAAAATATTCTTATTAGAAGGATATGACATAAATGTAGCAAGACACCTAATCTCTGGTGTAGATGTATGGTTAAACAATCCAAGAAGACCAATGGAAGCATCAGGAACAAGTGGAGAAAAAGCATCTGTAAATGGAGTAGTTAACTTTAGTATTCTAGATGGATGGTGGGCAGAAGGATACAACCAAAAAAATGGTTGGGCAATTGGAACAAACGCAGAATATATGTCTTATGAAGAACAAGATAAAGCAGATAGTGAAAGTATTTACAACACTTTAGAAAACAAAGTAATACCAGCATACTACAACAAACAACAAGACGGTATTTCTAAAGAATGGTTGACATTAATGAAAAATTCTATAATCTCAACAGGAGGAAACTATAGCACAGCAAGAATGCTTGTAGATTATACAAAACAACTATACATACCACTATGTAATATAACAAATAATTACTTTAGTAATTTAGAATTAGTTACAGACTTTAATAGAGTAAAAGACCAACTTTATGCAAACTGGGACGATATAAAAATTACACAAATAAATAATCTAGACAATATATCAATAGATGCAGGAAATAACATAAAAGTTTCTTGTGTAGTAACATTACCAAATATAAATGTAGAAAACATAGAAGCACAAGCATACTACGGAAAGATACTAGATAATGGAACAATAGAAAAAATAGGAATAATACCAATGGATTTAGTTTCAAGTGATGACGAAAAAAGAGAATATACATTTGAAGCAAAAATAGAACTAAAAACAGGTGGAAACTATGGTTACACATTTAGAGTAATGCCAAAACATAAAATGTTATTAGACTCTGCAAATATGAATTTAATAAAATGGATAACACAATAAAAAATAATTTAAGAAAGACTGCCAATTAATTTGAAATTTGGCAGTTTTTATTTATTAATTCATTGACAAAAAATGTCTAAATATATATAATTAAACTGTAAAATTTTGAAAAAACAAATAAGAGGTATTTAAATGAAAAAAGTAATAAAAGCGTTAGTTATAATAATAGCTATAATTTTAGTAATAACTGCCATAATAGGCATTTTTATTTGGACAAAGCTAAATAAAATAAATTACGAAAAAATATCAAAAGAAGATATAGAAATATCAGCAGGAGTAGAAGAAAACCTAAAAGAATATAGAAACATAGCAATCTTTGGAATAGACACAAGAGAAAACACTTATAGTGGAAGCAGAACAGATTGTATAATAATAGCAAGTATAAACCAAAACACAAAAGAAGTAAAATTAGTTTCTGTATATAGAGATACATATCTAGAAATATCTAAATATGGATTAGATAAAGTTAATCACGCTTATGCTTATGGCGGAGCTGCTCTTTCAATGAGCACACTAAATACAAATTTAGACTTAGACATAACAGAATTTGTAACAGTAAACTTTGAATCTACAAAAGACATAATAGATAAAATGGGCGGAGTTGAAATAACAGTAACATCAGCAGAAGCATCACAAATACCAGGAATAAAATCTGCAGGAACATATAACCTTACAGGAGAGCAAGCTCTAGCTTATGGAAGAATAAGAAAAATAGATAGTGACTATGCAAGAACAGAAAGAATGAGAACAGTACTAACAGAAGTATTTAATAAGGCTAAAAAGATGAGCGTTTCAGACTTAAATAATGTTTTAGATAAAGTATTACCAGAAGTATATACAAACATAACAAAATCAGACATATTAGCATTAATACCACAAATAGCATCATACTCAATTGTAGATAGCAAAGGATGGCCATACGAAACAAAAGGAATAACACTAAATGGGGTATGGTATGGACCACCAATAAACCTAGAAAAAAATGTAAGTCAATTGCATAAAGAACTATTTGCACAAGACGATTATGTACCAACAGACAAAGTAAAAGAAATAAGCAATAAAATAATACAAAAAACAGGATATAGATAAAATTTAAAACTGGGGGATTTTAAATGAAGTCAATACGTAAATATAGGGCAGTACTACTATTTATAATTGATATACTAATAATTGCATCAGCATATTTAGTTACAGCATACCTAACAACAGATAATATGGCACTTTTTACAAATAAATATAAAGACATAATATCAAATACAATTTTAATTTCGCTAGTAGTATATGAGATAATATTTGGAATATTTAATATATACAAAAATATAACAAGATATGAAAACGGAAAAGATTATATAGTATACATATTACTTTCTATGCTTTCTGGAATGCTAGTATTTTTAATAGGCCTAATAACAAGAATTCCAATATTAAGCTACAAAAAAGTAGGACTAGCAACAATAATAATAGCTGTTGCAGTAGTAGCTTATAGAGTAATTATAAGATTTATACTAACATCAATTTCACCAGAAAAAACAAATGTAAAAACAGAAAAGAAAAACCTATTAATAATTGGTGGTGGAGAAGCAGCAAGAGAAATTTTAAAAGCATTAAAAACATCTATGAAAGGAATGTACAATGTAGTAGGACTTATAGATGACAACCCTAACAAGAAAAATTACATAATTTCAGGTAAGAAAATATTAGGAAATAGATACAAAATATTAGAAGTATGTAAAGAACACAATGTAGATACAATATTCTTTTCTATAACAAATATAGATAACAAAAATAAAAAAGAAATATTAAATATCTGCCAAGAGACAGGGGCAAAAATAAGAATACTACCGGGAATTACAGACATCATAAAAAATAAAACACTAATACAAAATTTAAGAAATGTAGAAATAGAAGACGTATTAGGAAGAGAACAAATAGTATTAAACAATGAATCAATAGGAGAACTAATAAAAGGCAATACAATTTTAGTAACCGGTGGAGGGGGATCAATCGGTTCAGAATTATGCAGACAAATTGTTAAATACAACCCAAAAACTTTAGTAATATTCGATATTTATGAAAATAATTTATACAATATCGAAATGGAATTAAGACAAAACCACTTTGACGAAAACATAGACATAGTAGCAGTAGTAGGAAGCGTTAGAGATAAAAAAAGACTAGAAAAAGTATTTGAAACATATAAACCATATTTAGTATTTCATGCAGCAGCACACAAACATGTTCCATTAATGGAAATAAGTCCGCTAGAAGCAATAAAAAATAATGTATTTGGAACATATAATACAGCCAACTGTGCAGACAAATATAATGTTAAAAGATTTATATTAATTTCTACAGATAAAGCTGTAAATCCAACAAACATCATGGGAGCAAGCAAGAGAATGTGCGAAATGATAATACAAGCTAAAAATAAAACAAGCAAAACAGAATTTGCGGCAGTTAGATTTGGAAATGTTTTAGGCAGCAATGGCTCAGTACTTCCACTATTTAAAAAGCAAATAGAAATGGGAGGACCTGTAACAGTAACGCATAAAGATATAACAAGATTTTTTATGACAATACCAGAAGCTGTGGGACTAGTATTACAAGCAATGAGCTATGCAAAAGGTGGAGAAATATTTGTTTTAGATATGGGCGAACCTGTAAGAATATATGACCTAGCAGTATCACTTATAAAACTATCCGGACTAGAACCAGATGTAGATATACCAATAAAGGTAACAGGATTAAGACCAGGAGAAAAATTATATGAAGAACTTTTAATGCAAGGAGAAGGTTTAAAAACAACAGCACATAATAAAATATTTATTGGCGATATAGAAGATGTAACAGAAAAGCAATTAGAAGAGAAAATAGCTATATTAAAAGAAATAATACAAGACGAAAATATAGAAAAAGAAAAAATAAGACAAATAATGAAAAAAATAGTACCAACATATCACGAACCAGAAGAAGTAAATACTTCTATAAAAAATTCAAGAAAAGAATTGGGAGAGAAAGCAAAAAGCAAACAAACAAAAGCAGAAGTTGCAACTGCTTAGAAAGAAGGAATTTAAAATGAATAAAAGAATTTTACTAGCTTCACCACACATGTCAGAAGAAGGCTTTGAACAAGAATATGTGAAAGAAGCTTTTGATACAAATTGGGTAGCTCCACTAGGGAAAAATGTGGACGAGCTTGAAAAAGAATTAGCAAACTATGTGAAAGTAGAAAATGCAGCTGCATTATCAGCAGGAACAGCTGCAATACATATGGCTTTTAAAGCTTTAGATGTAAAACAAGGAGACATAGTATTTTGCTCAGACTTAACATTTTCTGCTACTGCAAATCCAATAATATATCAAAATGCAACACCAGTATTTATAGACAGTGAATATGAAACGTGGAACATGGATCCAAAAGCATTAGAGAAAGCGTTTGAAAAATACCCAAATCCAAAAGCGGTAATTATGGTACATCTATATGGAACACCAGGAAAAATAGAAGAAGTAGTAAAAATTTGCAAAAATCATAATGTTCCATTAGTAGAAGATTCAGCAGAAAGCTTAGGAGCAACATTAAATGGAAAACAAACAGGAACATTTGGAGAATATGGAATTTATTCATTCAATGGAAACAAAATAATAACAACAAGCGGTGGAGGGATGCTAGTATCTAACAATAAAGAAAGAATTCAAAAAGTTAGATTTTGGGCAACTCAAAGTAGAGAACCAGCAAGACATTATGAACATAAAGAAATAGGATACAATTACAGAATGAGCAATATTTCTGCTGGAATTGGTAGAGGACAACTAAAAGTATTAGATGATAGAATATCAAAGAAAACGGAAATATATGAAACATACAAAGATGCATTTAAAGAAATACCAGAAATAAAAATGCAACCATACTTAGAAAATTCAAAACCAAATCATTGGCTATCAGCAATAATATTAGACAAAAATTCAAAAGTAAAACCATTAGATATAATAGAAAAACTAGATAAAGAAAACATAGAAACAAGGCCAATTTGGAAACCAATGCATATGCAACCAGTATTTGCAAACTATGACTTTATAAAATTTATAGAAGATAAACCAGTATCGGAAGATATATTTGAAAGAGGAGTATGTTTACCAAGTGATACAAAAATGACAGCAGAAGAACAGTCAAAAGTTATAGAGGCAATAAAGGAATGCTTTGAATAACTGTGGGGGTCGACATCATTGGCGACCAAAAGGGGAGAACGCAATGTACGCAAAATACATAAAAAGACCATTAGACTTTATACTAAGCCTAATAGCCATAATAATATTGTCACCATTACTTTTAATTGTGGCAATATTAGTTAGAATCAAGTTGGGAAAACCAGTAATATTTAAACAACAAAGACCAGGAAAAAATGAAAAAATATTTACATTATATAAATTTAGAACAATGACAGATAAAAAAGACGAAAATGGAAACTTATTGCCAGATGAACAAAGACTAACTAAATTTGGAAAAGCTTTAAGAAGCACAAGCTTAGATGAACTTCCAGAATTAATAAATATATTAAAAGGAGACATGGCAATAGTAGGACCAAGACCACAACTTATAAAAGATATGTTATTTATGACTAAAGAACAAAGAAGGAGACATTCAGTAAGACAAGGACTTACTGGACTAGCACAAATAAGCGGAAGAAATAATATATCATGGGAAGAAAAAATAAATTATGATTTAAAATATATAGAAAATATAACATTTTTAGTTGATTTAAAAATAATTTTAAAAACAATAAGAAAAGTACTCAAAAAGGAAGATATAGAAACAGAAGGAATGGAGACAGCAGAAGACTTATGTGATTATTTATTAAGAACAGGGAAAATAAGTAAGGAAGAATATAAAGAAAAAATGAGATGATAGGAAAATAAAAATGGAAGAAGATTTAGTTTCAATTGTAACTCCAACATATAATTGCGGAAAATTTATAGCTGAAACAATTGAATCAGTTATAGAGCAAACATATAAAAATTGGGAAATGATAATAGTTGATGACTGTTCGAAAGATGATACGCAAACTATTGTAGGAAAATATATAAAAAATAATAAAAGAATAAAGTATATAAAATTTGAAAAAAATCAAGGAGCAGCAATAGCAAGAAACGTTGCTATAAAAGAAGCAAAAGGAAAATATATAGCTTTTTTAGATAGTGACGATTTATGGAGTAAAGACAAACTAGAGAAACAAATTGGTTTTATGAAAAAAAACAACTATAATTTTTCATATACAAATTATGAAGAAATAGATGAAAAATCAATGTCTTTAAATATACAAGTAACAGGGCCAAAAAAAATAACTAAAGCAGGTATGTATAATTATTGTTGGCCAGGTTGCCTAACAGTAATATATAATGCAGAAAAAGTAGGAAGAGTTCAAATCGAAAACTTACCAAAAAATAATGATTATGCAATGTGGCTAAAAGTTATAAAAAAGTCAAAGTGCTATTTATTAAATGAAAATTTAGCAAAGTATAGAATAAGGCAAGGATCAATTTCTAGAAATAAAAAACTACAGTTGATAAAGTACCATTATATTTTATATAGATATGGGGAAAAAATGAATATTGAAGCGTCAATATTTAATACATTAAGAAATATATTTTTTGGAGTAATAAAAAAGTTTTTATATAGAAAAGTAGGGAGATAATATGAATTTGGAAGTATTAATAGCCACAGTTGACCAAAAAAATCCTTTTTCATTAGTTGAAAAAATGAAATTAAATTCTGATGCAATTATTGCTAATCAAACGGACTATGTATCATATGAGGAGAAAAATATTAAAAATAATAAAATAAGATTATATAATTTTAAAGAAAGAGGAGTTGGATTAAATAGAAACAATGCATTGATGAGGAGTGATGCTGACATTGTTTTGTTAGCGGATGATGATATAAAATACATAGATAATTATAAAAATATTATAATAGAAGAATTTAAAAGAAATCCTAAAGCTGATATGATAGTTTTTAACTTAGAAACATCTGATTTAGCAAGACCTAGATTCAAGATAAAAAAATACAAAAGAGTTCGATGCTATAATTGCTTAAGATATGGTGCAGTTAGAATGGCCTTTAAATTAAATAAAATTAGAGAGAAAAATATATACTTTTCGTTATTGTTTGGAGGAGGAGCTAAGTATTCTTGTGGAGAAGACAGCTTATTTATTCTAGAATGTATTAGAAAAGGTATAAAAGTATATTCGTCGCCAAAAAGTATAGGAACTATTAATGAAAGCCAATCTACTTGGTTTAACGGATATAATGATAAGTTTTTTATTGACAAATCAGTGTTTTTTAGGATGGCATATCCTAAAGTGATTGCACAATTGATGTGTATACAATATGTGTTAAGACATAAGAGTGTGGTTTGTAAAAATAAAAAAATGAAAGAAATCTTTAAACTTATGCTAAGCAAGGGGGAGCCTTAATTGGTAATATATATAGAAATCATCTTGATTCTGTTATTAAGTATAATATTAAAAAATGATAAATTTAAAAAATATGGAATACCAATTATTTTTATTTTCACATTATTAATTGTCGGAACAAGAAATGAATTAGGATTGGACGATAAAAATTACATTGAAATATTTAATAATGTGAAGATCGGAAATATGAATGGAACCAGGAATGCAGAATATTCTTATATACTAATTTCTCAAGTGGTGGCAAAATGTGGATTTAATTATAAAATGCTATTTTTAGTTTATTCTATTATGACTTTTGGAACAATGTATATATGTATAAAAAAATTAGATATAAATAAAATTGAATTTGTTATATTTATGCTATCTTATTTAATTTTTTGCTTCTCAGCATTCTTAACTACGATGAGACAAGCTCTGGCGGCAAGCATAGTGTTTTTAGCTTTTATTATGATTAAAGAAAAAAAGTATAAGAGAGGTATATTATTAACAATAATAGCCGGATTTTTTCATAATTCTGCATGGATGTGTTTGCCAATATTAATTATATTTTCAGATAGAATAAAAATTAATAATAAGATAAAGATGTTAATTCCAATACTTTGTTTATTAATTAGCAAAACTAATATAGTTTATGTGGTGATAAAATTAGTAAATCAAAAATTGCATTTAGGGTATGACACATATATCTTAAATGTAGGAGAAAACAATTTTGTAAATTCAGGTATTTTAGTATTATTAATGTTTATAATTTATGAGTTTCAGTTTTTTATAAAGACAAGTTCAAAAAAAGATGAATTTTTGTATAAGGGTCAGCTATTATATTTTTCTATATTTTATATAACTTCAGGCTTGGGATTCATTAGAAGATTTTCATATTATCTATTATTATTTGAAAGCTTTATTTTGGTATCTTTAACAAGAAAAATAGAAAAGCACTACCAAAAAAATACTATAAGTATAATAATAATAATATTATTATGTGCCTTAAATATATATTTAATTAATTCATCTGATATTTTTCAAAATTTAAAATTTGAAAATATTTCACTTAATTTTAGAAGTTAGGAGTATATATGATAAAAATAAGTATTATTGTTCCAATTTATAATGCCAAAAAATATTTAAGTAGATGCCTCGAATCATTAATTAATCAAACATTGAAAGAAATAGAAATATTAACAATTAATGATGGGTCAAAAGATAATTCTAATAAAATAATAAAAGAGTATATGAAAAAAGATTCTAAGATTAGAATTTATAATAAAGAAAACGGAGGACTATCAGATGCAAGGAATTATGGGCTAAAAATGGCAAAAGGAAAATATATTCTATTTGTTGATGCAGATGATTGCATAGAAAAAAATACATGTAAAGAGTTATATGAAATTGCAGAAAAAGAACAATTGGAGATATTGAAGTTCAATTATTTTGATGAAAAAAATAAAAAGTATGCATTTAAATATAAAGAACAATATATGAGAAAAACATATAATGGAATAGAATACTTAAAAAGAGTTTTTGATTCAAAAGATGAAATGACAATTGTTGCTTGGAATGCATTATATAATAGAAAATATTTGCAAGATAATAAATTTAAATTTAAAAAAAATATTTTACATGAAGATGAGCTGTGGACTCCACAAATAATAATTAAAGCTAATCGCATTATGCAGGTTGATAATGTATATTACAATTACAAGTATAATAAGAATTCAATTACAACTCAAAAAGATAAAACAAAAAATGCTATGGACATAATTAATACTTGTAAAGAATTGGATAATATATATTCAAAAATTAACGATAGAAAATTAAGAAAACAATTAAAAAATACAATTGTAACAAAGTATTTGGAAGCTTTTGTTATGGGAAAAATGTATGAAAAAGAAAAGAAAAAATATATAGATAAAAAATTTTTAATAAATAAAAGTTATACTATTAGAAATAAGGCGAAAGTATTTCTTTTCTTTATTAATTCTAAATTATATTATAAAATTAATATTATAAAAAACGGAGAAGACTAATGAAAATATTATTTTGCATAGATACAATGACAAAAGGTGGAGCAGAAAGAGTAATAGCGAACCTTTCTAATTATTTAATTAATGAACAGAAAGTTGAAATATTAACTTTACTTAATAGAAAATGCCAATATGAAATAGATAACAATGTAAAAATATATTCACTAAATATTTCAGAAAAAAGGAAAAATATATTAGAAAAATTTATATATACTTTAAATAATGTAAAAGAATACTGTGATAAAATAAAAGAAATAAATCCGGATATAATAATTTCTTTTTTACCACGTTCATCATATTATTCTATAATTGCAGCAAAATTAAATAGAAAGAAAATAATTGTATCGGATAGAAATGATCCTAATATCGAATATAGAGATTTTATAAACAGAACATTAATGAAAGCCTTATATAAAAAAGCAGATGGATTTGTATTTCAAACTGAGGAAGCAAAAAAATATTTCAAAAAGAAAATACAAAACAAATCAGTTGTTATTCCAAATCCAATAAATGAAAAGTTTCTCTGTAATTCATATAGTGGCGAAAGGGAAAAAATAATAGTTACAGTTGGAAGATTAACAGAGCAAAAGAATCAAATATTACTTATAAATGCATTTAAAGAAATTAGCAAAAAATATAGCGAATACAAGTTATTTATATATGGAGAAGGGCCATTAAAAGATTCTCTAACGAGATATATTGAGAAAAAAGGACTTAGAGAAAATGTAATTTTAAAAGGTATAGCCAACAATATAAAAGAAGAAATTTATAAAAAGAAAATGTTTGTACTTACATCAAATTATGAAGGAATGCCTAATGCTCTTATGGAAGCTATGGGAATAGGACTACCAGTAATTTCTACTGATTGCCCTATAGGAGGACCAAAATTTTTAATAAAAAACGGTAATAATGGTTTACTAGTTAAAGTAAATGATAATAAGAATTTAGAAGAATCTATTATCAGGATAATAGAAGATGAATCATTAGAGAAAAAAATATCACTAAATGCAGCAAAATCAATGAAAAAATTAAAACCTAAAATTATAAATGAAAAATGGAAAGAATATATATACTCAATAGGTGAGAAAGAATGAATAGAATTATAAAAAATACATATGAAATGTTAATAAAAATAAACAAACATTCATTAATAATATTAACTGATAAAATGTATATTAAAACAAGATATAAATTAGTATTTAATAAAAAAATAAATTTAAAAAATCCTACAACATTTAATGAAAAACTCCAATGGCTTAAGTTATATGATAGGAATCCAGAATATACTAAAATGGTAGATAAATATGAGGCTAAAGAATATGTTTCCAATATTATTGGAAAAAAATATATTATTCCCACATTAGGAGTGTGGAAAAATTTTGAAGATATTGATTTTAGTAAACTACCTAATCAGTTCGTTTTGAAATGTACTCATGATTCAGGAGGATTAGTAATCTGTAAGGATAAATCAAAATTAAATATAAACGAGGCTAAAAGAAAAATCACTAAAAGTCTGAAAAAAAATTATTTTTATGCTGAAAGAGAATGGCCATATAAAAATGTAAAACCAAAAATTATTGCTGAACAATATATGGTTGATGATGCTGGAATGAAACTTAAAGACTATAAATTTTTTTGCTTTAACGGGATTGCACAAACAATTTTAGTATGTTCAAACAGAAATGGAAGTTTTAAAAATACAAATTTTTATGATATCAATTGGAATTTGCAACCATTTACTAGAGAAAACCATAAAAATAACAATGAACAGATAAAAAAACCTAAAAATTTAGATGAGATGATAACAATTGCAGAAAAACTATCAAAAGACATTCCATTTGTAAGAGTAGATTTATATGAAATAAACAGAAAAGTATATTTTGGAGAATTAACTTTTTATCCAAGTTCAGGTTTTGAAGGATTTGAACCTGAAGAATGGGATAAAAAGTTAGGAAATATGTTAGAATTGCCAACAAAAATATAAGAGATTGAAAGGAATAAATATATGGAAGAAATAAAAATATTATGGACAGGTGGATGGGATTCAACATTTAGAATGATTGAATTATCTAGAAAAAATGTGGTTATTCAACCAATATATGTATTAGATAGTGAAAGAAAAAGTACAGACAATGAATTAAAAGCAATGGACAAAATAATACAAGATTTAAATAAAAGGGATGAGACAAAAGCAAAAATTAATGCAATAAAAATTATAAAGAAAGAAGATATTCCAGAGAATAAGGAAATTACAGATGCATATAAAATAATAAATGCAAGAACTAGATTAGGTTCCCAACATGATTGGTTAGCAAGATTAGCAGTTGAGTATAAAGGTATTGAAATTGGCACGGAGGCAGGAACTCCTGATACAAGCCATATTATACAAGCAATAAATGAGTTTGGTAAATTAGTGATAGAAGATGGGATAGGATACATGGATAAAGAAAAATCATCTAATGAAGGTAGACTAGTATTAGGAAACTTTAGATATCCTATTATAGAAAAAACTGAAAAACAAATGCTTAATATAATCAAAGAGGAAAAATATGAGGAAATAATGAAACATATATGGTTTTGCCATAGCCCAATAAATGGGAAACCTTGTGGAATTTGTCATCCATGTTGCGTGAAGATTGAGTCAGGTATGGAGTTCCTATTGCCACAAGAAGCAATAAAAAGATATAGGAAAAGTAAAAAGCTCGAGAAAATATTTGGAGAGAGTATGGCAAATAGAATAATACTATTATGTATAAGATTAAAGAAAAAGGTTGACAAGGTAATTAAGATATGAGAAGTAAAAAAGCAATATTAAATATAATTACATCTTTATTATTGCAAGTTATTGTTTTAATATGTGGCTTTATAGTACCCAAATTAATTATTACCAATTTTGGTTCAAATGTAAATGGACTTGTTTCATCAATAACACAATTCTTGGCATACATTTCATTATTAGAATCACGGAATAGGCCCTGTTATTAAAGCTGCTTTATACAAGCCTATAGCTAACAAAAATAAAAAACAAATAGAAAATATATTAAAAGCTTCTGAAAAGTTTTTTAGAATAATTGCACTAATATTTGTTGTATACTTAATTGCCTTATCAATTGCTTATCCTGCAATTGTAAGTAGTCAATTTGCATATATGTATACTTTATCATTAGTGTTAATAATATCAATAAGTACATTAGCAGAGTATTATTTTGGAATGACATATAAACTATATCTACAAGCAGAGCAGAAAACATATATTACATCTATTATTCAAATGGTTGGGTACATATTAAATACATTAGCAATCATAGTTTTAGTAAAATGCAATGCAAGTATACAAGTTGTTAAGTTAGCAAGCAGTATAATATTTGTGCTAAGACCAATAGTACAAAATATATATGTAAAGAAAAAATACAATATTAATTTAAAAGATGCGGACAAGAATTATCAATTAAAACAAAAATGGGATGGGCTAGCCCAACATATTGCAGCAGTAATACATAATAATACTGATATAACAATATTAACCTTCTTTACACAGATAACAGAAGTTTCTGTATATTCTGTATATTATTTAGTTGTTAAAGGCATAAAATCAATAATACAAGCTTTTACAGGTGGAATAGATGCATCTTTTGGAGATATGATAGCTAAAGGAGAACAAGAACAATTAAATAGAAGTTTTAAAACATATGAATTGTTTTATTATACTATTACTACTATTGCGTATACTTGTACAATTTTATTAATAGTTCCTTTTATAACTGTATATACACTTGGAATAACAGATGCTAACTATATTAGACCAGTATTTGCAACTTTATTAGTTTTAGGGGAATTTATATGGGCTATAAGGTTACCATATAGCTCAATTACACTAGCTGCAGGACATTTTAAAGAAACACAAAAAGGAGCATGGGTAGAAGCAATTTCTAATATTGTTATATCTTTAATACTTGTGTGGAAATATGGAATAGTTGGCGTAGCGATAGGAACATTAGTTGCAATGATAATTAGAACAGTAGAATTTGTATATCATACAAATAAATATATATTAGAAAGAAAACAAATCGAATCTACTATTAGATTTGGAATAATAGCAATACAATTAATTGTAGTTGCACTACTATCAAAGTTATTACCAACATATGAATTTACAAATTATTTTATATGGATAAAATATGCATGTATGGTTTTAATTTTAACACTAATAGTTGTACTTCCAATAAATTTAATTGTTTATAAAAAGGATGTAAAAGATTTACTAGATATAATAAAAAGAAATGTGTTTAGAAAAAAGGAGACAAACTAATATGAAAACATATCTAATTACCGGTGGGGCAGGCTTTATTGGCTCTAGTTTAAGTGAAAGATTAATTAAAGAAGGAAATAGAGTAGTTGCAATTGATAATTTTTGTGATTTCTATAATCATACAATAAAAGAAAATAATGTAAAAGAATTGATTAAGAATTCCAATTTTAAACTATATAGAAATGACATTAGAGATAGGGAATCAGTTAAAAAGATTTTTGAAGAGAACAATATTGATATAGTAATGCATTTAGCTGCTATGGCAGGAGTTAGACCTTCCATAGAAAACCCAGTACTTTATCAAGAAGTTAATTGCATGGGAACTCAAAATATATTGGAAGAAATGAAAGCACATAATGTTAAAAATCTTGTTATGGCATCATCTAGTAGTGTTTATGGAAATTGCAAAGAAGTTCCTTTTAAGGAAAACATGATAGTTGATTTTGCAATCAGTCCTTATGCAGCAACTAAAAAGGCTAATGAGGTTATGACACATGTTTATCATAAATTATTTGATATGAACGTTATAATGCTTAGATTTTTTACAGTATATGGACCAAAACAAAGACCAGATTTAGCAATTAATAAGTTTACAAGATTAATGCTTGAAGATAAAGAAATACCAATGTTTGGAGACGGAACAACTTCAAGAGATTATACATATATTGATGATATTGTAGATGGCATTATTAGGTCTTGTAACTATGTAGAAAACAACAATGATGTATATGAAATATTAAATTTAGGAAATTCTTCTCCGGTTTCTCTAAAAGAAATGATAAACACTATTGGACAAGCTATTGGAGTAGAACCAAAAATCAAACAACTTCCAATGCAACCAGGAGATGTAGATAGAACTTTTGCAGATATTTCAAAGGCAAAAAAATTAATAGGATATAATCCAAAAACTTCTTTTAAAGAAGGTATTGAAAATTTTGTTGAATGGTATAAAATAAATAAAGATTTATATATTTAGGGGGAAAATAATATGAAAATAGCAGTAGCTGGAACAGGATATGTTGGATTATCTTTAGCAACATTATTAAGTCAAAAAAATGAGGTAGTAGCACTAGATGTTATTCCTGAAAAGGTAGAAATGATAAATAATCATATTTCACCAATTGAAGATAAAGAAATTAAGGAGTATTTTAAAACAAAAAAATTAAATTTGAAAGCAACTTTAGATTATAAAGAAGCTTTTGAAGGAGCAAAGTTCGTTATAATTAGTACTCCAACAAACTATGATGATGAAAAAAACTATTTTGATACTTCTAGTGTAGAAGATATAATTCAAAAAGTAAAAGGAATGAATATAGATACAACAATGGTTGTTAAGTCTACAATACCAGTTGGATTCATAGATGCAATGAAAGAAAAATATGGAATAGATAATATAATGTTTAGTCCAGAATTTTTAAGAGAAGGACATGCTTTATATGATAATCTATATCCATCAAGAATTGTTGTAGGAGAAAAATCTAAAAGAGCAGAAGAATTTGCAAATCTTTTAAAAGGATCATGCTTAAAAGATAATGTAGAAATTAAGTTTATGAATTCAACAGAAGCAGAAGCTGTTAAATTGTTTGCAAATACATATTTAGCTTTAAGAGTTGCATATTTTAATGAATTAGACACATATGCAGAACTTAAAGGACTTAATACAAAAGACATTATAGATGGAGTGTGCTTAGACCCAAGAATTGGTACACACTACAATAATCCATCATTTGGATATGGAGGGTATTGTTTACCAAAAGATACAAAGCAATTAAAAGCAAATTACAAAGATGTTCCAGAAAATTTAATTAGTGCTATTGTTCAAAGCAATACTACAAGAAAAGACCATATTGCAGATGTTATTATAGCTAAAAAACCAAGCATTGTAGGAATTTATAGATTAACAATGAAAAGTGGCTCTGACAATTTTAGGTCAAGTGCAATACAGGGTATAATGAAAAGAATAAAGGCTAAGGGTATAGAAGTTGTGGTATATGAGCCAACATTAAAAGATGATGAATTCTTTAATAGCAAAGTTATAAGAGATATAGAAGAGTTTAAAAAACTTTCTGATGTTATAGTTGCAAATAGAATGAATACTGATTTAGAAGATGTAAAAGAAAAAGTATACACAAGAGATTTATTTGCAAGAGATTAATAAGAAATAGAATTTATAGAGTTGTGCTAAAATGTACAACTCTATTTTTGTCGAAAATAGGCGAACAAAAATTCTTGACTATTTGCACAAATGTTTGTAAAATAATGTAAGAAAAAGTATAATTATGCTATTTGACAAACTATCAATTGATAGTGTATAATAAGGAGGAGAAATATGGAGATAAACTTTACTTCGCCAAAAGAAGAAGTAATTAAATTTTTATTGGAGTTAAAAAAAGTAATGTCTAACAGAGACTTTGATGTTAATAAAGATCTAGATGTTATTTTGAAAAAGAAAAATGAGAACTCGTTAGATCCATATACAACTCAAAATACATTGTTAAAATTAGATTTTGATAAAAATGATATTGCAGATACATTAAAAAAACTAAGTGTTGAAGAATATATAGAAACAGGAAAAGATAGAAAGGATATTAGCTCTCCTGAATTTTATATTTTTGGAAAAGAGGTACAAGGAAATTTAATATACATAAAAATTAAAATAAGAGATAAAATAAATCATAAAGTCTTTTGTGTCTCTTTTCATTTTGCTAGATATCCAATATCTAATTTTCCATATAAATATTAGGAGGTGTATTATTCATGGACGTTTTAATTGAAAAAGTTAAGATTGATTGTCCTTTTTGTAACAAGGAGCATATACTGGAAAAAAGAAAAAGAGATACAGTAGGAATAGTAAAAGGGGAACAAATTAATTTTGAAGAGGAATATTTCTTATGCAATATAACTGAAACAGATGAAAATGAGTTTGTTACAGCTAAAATGATGGATGAAAATTTACTGAAAGCAAGAGATGAATATAGAAAAAAACATGATTTACTTACATCTACACAAATAAAAGAGATAAGGGAAAAATATAAATTGACACAAGCAGAATTTTCTTTTTTGCTAGGGGTAGGAGAAGTTACTATTACTAGATATGAATCTAAATCAATACAAGAAGAAGCCTATGATAAATTAATGAGACTAATTGATAAAGATGCTTTGCTTGCATTAGATTATCTAGAAAGAAATAAGAGTAAATTTAAAGATGTTAAATTTAGAAAAATAGAAAACAATATAAAAGAAGTAATAAACAAAGATACATATAACTATTTAAATATACAAGAAATTTATACAAAATATATAGAATATGAAGGTAAGAGTATTTGTAATGGCTTTAAAGAAATAGATATTGATAAAATAGAATCTGTATTAAAATATGTTGCGCAAAGAATGAACAACTTATATAAAGTTAAGTTAATGAAGATATTGTGGTATATAGATTTTATTTATTACAAAAACCACAAAAAGTCTATGATGGGGTTGGTTTATTCTCATCAAAGAATGGGAGCACTACCAATAGGATTTGACGAAATAATTAAGTTGCCATCCATAATAATAGATGAACAAATGAAAGAATATGATGGAGAATACAAAAGTTGTTATCACATATTACCGAATGAACAATATAAAACCAAAAAATTATTAAAAGAAGAATTAATAATTATAGACAAAGTTTTAAATAAATTTGCAACATATAATACAGATGAAATTGTAAATTATATGCATAAAGAAAAGGCATATCAAGACACTAAACAAAATGATATTATAAAGTATGATTTGGCAGAGTATATATCACTATAAATAAACTAATAAAACTATTTATTTCTAACTATTACACATATAATCACTAAGGTTAAATTTAGCAATTGTTTTTATAAAAATAAGAACAATTGCTTTTTTTATATTTTTTACAAAAACTATTGCAAATATATTGTTAAAACATATATAATATTTGAAGAATATGCCAAAATAATTTACAAAAGAAGGGGAGAAAAAATGGAAGAATTAGATCTAAAAGAATTGTTTCTAATTTTTTGGAACAGAAAATTAGAAATCCTACTTATTACAATTATTGCATTAATAGTTGGAGTTTTATATTCATATTTTTATTTAACACCTGTTTATAAAGCATCTACTACATTAATATTAGCACAAAGCTCTAAAACAGTAGATAAAACAGGAGATAGTTCAATTACTCAAACAGATTTAACTTTAAATTCTAAATTAGTTTCAACATATAGCGAAATAATGAAAAGAAAATCAGTATTAAGTAAAGTTATTAGTAACTTAGGTATGTCTGAAAAAGATATGGACTCAATAAAGAAAAATGTTTCTGTAAAAGCTGTATCAGATACAGAACTTATAGAGATAACAGTAAAAAATGCGGACCCAGAAAAAGCTGCTTTAATAGCAAATGAAATTGCAAAAGTATTTAGTGAAAAAGTAGTAGAAATTTATAATATAAGCAATATATATGTTTTGGATAGAGCAGAAGCAAGCGATGTTCCATGCAATATAAATCATGCAAAAGATCTTGTTATATTTGCATTTATAGGACTAGTTATTTCTGTTATTGTTTGCTTAATTGCAAATATGTTAGATACAACAATAAAAACAGAAGAAGATGTTGAAAAGGCTACTGGATTAATGGTTTTAACCTCTATACCAGACTATAACATAGAAAACAACAGAAAAAAAGGAGGTAGAAGATAATGAAAAGAGAATTAATAGTTCAAAGAAGTCCAAAATCTCCTGTTGCAGAGGTTTTTAGAACACTAAGAACAAATATACAATTTATGAATTCACAAAAGGATTTAAAAACATTATTAGTAACATCTACAATGCCAGGTGAAGGTAAAAGCTGGGTTTCTTCTAACTTAGCAATAACATTTGCCCAAGCAGGGAAAAAAGTTGCATTAGTTGATGCAGATATGAGAAAAGGAAGATTACATACAATGTTCCAAGTAGAAAACATTCCAGGATTATCAAATTATTTATCTGGAATAGATGAGATAGGAGCATCAAACAAAGAAGGAATTATTCACTATGTAAAGCCAACACCTGTAGATAATTTGTTCTTAATAACCTGTGGTAACGTTCCACCAAATCCATCTGAATTATTAGCATCAGAAAAAACTTTAGATATGATAGATAAACTAAAAGACATTTTCGATATCGTAATATTAGATGGAACACCAGGACTAATTGTTACAGATGCATTAATACTTTCTAGAATAGTAGATAGTACTATAATTGTAACATCGCACAAATCAACCAAAAAAGACAATTTGGCAAAGGTAAAAAAGGATATAGAAAATGTAGGGGGAAAAATTGCAGGTGTGGTTATTAATAAAGTACCAGTAAATGTTGCAAAATATGAATCAAGTTATTATTACGGCTCAACAGCAATATCAAATACTCCAAGAAAAAAAGAACCAGAAAGAGAATTTTATACAAATGATTCTTCAAGAATAACAAAAGCTAAAAAAGAGGATATATTGAATCAATTAGATGAATTTTTAAAGGATAAATAATAGGAGAAAGTTATGATAGATGTACATTCACATATAATTCCAAACGTAGATGATGGTTCATCAAGTGTAAGTGAAACTTTTGAAATGATTGAAGAAGCAAGAAAAATAGGATTTACAGATATAATATTAACATCACATTTTTTGCTAAACAGTTATGAGACTAATTCAAAAGAATTAGTCTTTTGGAAAGAAAAATTACAAGAAGTTTTAGATAAAAAAGAAATTGATGTAAAATTACATTCAGGAATGGAAATTTATATATCAAGCCAAATGGAAGAACTTATAAAAAAGAAAAAACTATTAACATTGGCTAATAGCAGATATATGTTAATAGAATTGCCACTTAGCTCAACAGTAAAGAACTTAGATTATGTGTTGTATTTTTTAGAAAGTATTTCTATTAAACCAATAATTGCTCATCCAGAAAGATATAAATGTGTTCAAGAAAATCCGGAACTAGTAGAAGAGTATATTAACAAAGGTGCATTAATACAATGTAATTATGCTAGTATATTAGGTTTATATGGAGATAAAGCTAAAAAAACAGTAAAAAAACTGCTAAAAAATAATTTGGTAGACTTCTTAGGAAGTGACTGCCATAAGCCAAATCAAATATATTTACTTGTACCAGAGGCCATAAAAAAAATAAAAAAATTGATAGGTGATTCAAGATTTGAAAAGATATCTAATTTGAATCCACAAAGAATTTTAAAGAATGAGGAATGGGAATATGATGAGAAAAACTAAAATAGTGTGTACCTTAGGACCAGCTACAGATGATCCAGAAGTTTTAAAAGCTCTTATGAATGCAGGGATGAATGTGGGAAGAATAAACTTTTCGCATGGAAATTATCAAGACCAAGAAGAAAGAATTAATGTGTTTAAATGGATTAGAGGAGAACTAGGATTACCGATTCCTCTTCTACTAGATACACAAGGCCCAGAAATAAGAATAGGAAAATTTAAAGACGACAAAAAAGTTTTATTAGAAAAAGGAGCTACATTTACATTATTAAATGCAGATGAATTGGGAGACGAAACAAAAGTATCTATAACATACAAAGAATTATATAAAGATGTATCTGTAGGAAAAACTATTTTAATTAATGATGGAACAATAGAATTAAAAGTAAAAGAAATAGCAGATAAAGATATAGTTTGTGAAGTTATACAAGGTGGATACTTAACTAACAGAAAAAGTATTAATGTTCCAGATTTAATTTTAAATTTGCCAAGCATAACAGAAAAAGATATAGCAGATATAAAATATGGAATAACAGCAGGATTTGATTATATAGCCGCTTCTTTTGTAAGAAAACCAGAAGATGTTCTTGCAATTAAAGAAGTTTTAAAACAAAACAATGGAGAACATATAAAAGTTATATCTAAAATAGAAAATAGAGAAGGAATAGATAATTTTGATAAAATATTAGAAGTTTCAGATGGAATAATGGTAGCAAGAGGAGATTTAGGTGTGGAAATACCTATGGAACAAGTTCCAATATATCAAAAACAATTTATTAAGAAAACATATAAGCAAGGAAAACCAGTTATAACAGCAACTCAAATGCTAGAATCTATGATAACAAATTCAAAACCAACAAGGGCAGAGGTTAGTGATATAGCAAACGCAATATATGATGGAAGTAGTGCAATAATGCTATCTGGAGAAACTGCAACAGGAAGTTATCCAGTAGAGTGCGTAAAAACAATGAATAAAGTTGCTTTAACAATAGAAGATTCTTTAAAATATTGGAAAAGATTTAAAAACAGAGATTATAATTTAGAAAATTTAGATTATAAGTTTAATATGAATTTTTCTGTATGTACATTAGCAGCAAATATTGAAGCAAAAGCAATAATAGCATATACAAACACAGGAGATACATCAAGAATGGTATCAAGTTTTGGACCAGAATGCCCAATATTTGCAATAACAGAAAATGAAATAACATATAGACAATTAGGAGCAGCATGGAATATTACACCTAAACTTTTTCCTCATCAAGATAGCATAGATAAACTTGTTTATTTAGGTATAGACACATTAAAAAAAGAAGGATTTTTACAAAAAGGAGATAAGGTAGTAATTGCAGGTGGAGCAAAAGTAGTTACAGATTTATCTGATGCAGAAGCAGATATAAATACCGTAATGGGTGGAATAGTACAAATATAAAGTATAAAGATGGAGAAAGAAATGTTAAAAAAAAGAATTATTTTAATTTTATTATTAATTAGTTTAATTACAAATGTTAGCGTGTTTGCAACAGATGTAGATACAGATGGTAATACAACCACAGGAGAGATTGTATCACCACCAACAGAAAACACTGTTACAGGAAACACGGAGCAAAAACCTGAAAAAGAGCCAGAAAAAGAAGAAGAGCCAAAACAAGAAGAACCAACTACAAACAACAACTCTAACAAACCAACTCCAGAAAGAAATAACAGACCAAGCTATGAATCACAAACTACAAATACTAAAACAAAGTCAGAAAATGCTAACCTAAAGAGTTTAGCTTTAGAAGGAACAGATTTGGCACCAGAATTTAAAGCGAGTATTACATCATATACAGCAATTGTAGGATTAGATGTAGAAGATATTAAAGTAATAGCAGAGCCAGAAGATTCTGAAGCAACAGTAACTGTTAAAGGTAATAAAGGACTAGAAGAAGGTGAAAATAATATAACAGTTACTGTAGAGGCGGAAGCAGGTAATACAAAAACATATACAATTAATGTTACAAAAACTTTGAACGAAGAAGCCATGAATACTAGGTTAAAATCATTAATAGTTCAAGGATTTAATATATATCCATCTTTTCAAAGCAATATCTATAATTATAATATAAATGTAAGTGAAGAAATATCAAAACTAGATGTATCTGCTGAAACTGAGAATGAAAAAGCTACGTTTGTAATAGAGGGAAATGAAGACTTAAAACAAGGAGATAATTTAGTTAAGATCATAGTAACAGCAGAAGATGGAGTAACAACTGGAGAATATAAAATAAATGTATTTATAAATTCAAATGTTGTAAAAGCACAAACAGAAAATAAATTACCAGCACTAATTTTATTGGCTGTTCTAACTGTTGCAGCAATTATTATAGCTGGAATGCTAATTAAAAAACATAAAAATTAATAATATATTCCGAAGCACTTAGAAGAAAAAACTTCTAAGTGTTTTTTTCACGTTTTTAGGTCAGTAATCATAAGATATATATATACTGTAAAAGGAGGAATAGATAATGTATAGAAATTATACGCAATGCAGAGTTTGTGGTTGTAATAATATGAACAGCAATCAACAAGATTTAATAGATGATACTTGTGATTATGTTCAAAATACTATGGCTTTACAAGAAGATAACTGCGAATGTGGATTTGATGAAGAAGATAATGTGTTTCCTACAAATCCAATGTTTGCACAAAGCTATGTACCATGGCAAACAATGGATAGAACTTTTTTGCCTTCTGTAGGTTTAAAAATGGGAACAATATTTCCAGAACTAGTAAGTCCATATATGCCAGGACAATCAATGGAAGAAATTGAGTTTATAAGAAATTCAAATACAATAGGAAAGGGGTGTAACAAATGATAGACTGTAAAGAATGTGAAAAAGATGAAACAAGAAAAGAATGCAACGGAAGAGATATGCGAAGACAAGAAATGATTGACCAAATTAAAAGTTTAGATTTTGCAATAATAGAACTTGGACTATATTTGGATACACACCCAGATGACCAAAGAGCTCTTTGCATGCATAAAGAATATTGTAAACAAGCAAAAGATTTAAAAGACAAATATCAAAAAATGTATGGGCCACTTACTATTTTTTACCCATGTAATAAATGGAGATGGTTAGAACAACCATGGCCTTGGGAAAGGGGGAATTATTAATGTGGACCTACAATAAAGTTTTAGAATATCCAATTAATATAAAATGTCCAAATCCTCGTTTAGCAAAATTTATAATATCTCAATATGGAGGACCAGATGGAGAACTTGCAGCTTCACTTAGATATTTATCTCAAAGGTTTGGAATGCCAGATCAAAAATCTAAAGCTATATTAAACGATATACGGAACTGAAGAACTTGCTCACCTTGAAATGGTAGGAACAATCGTTCATCAACTAACAGATGGATGCTCAGCAGAAGAATTAGAAAAAGCAGGACTTGGAGCATATTACACTGATCATGGAGTTGGAGTATATCCACAAGCTGCTGCTGGATTTCCATTTACTGCTTCTGTATTAGCTGTAAAAGGCGACCCAATTGCAGATTTACAAGAAGATTTAGCAGCAGATAAAAAAGGAAAAAGGTGCAACGCTTAACGAAAAATCGTTCAAAAATCACACGAATAGTGATTTTTGTAGCGTTTAACTAAAAAATAAGTAAAGTAGTTGCACTTATAACCTTTCTAATCACATAAAGGAAGCATAGTGCAACCAAAAAATTAAAAGTCTAAATTACGGAAAATGCTATTTATTTAAGTATTATTAAGAAATTAATAATGCTTATTTTTTTATTTAAAAAAAGAAAATTAGATAAAAAATGACATTTTTTTTAATAGGTTTAAAAAATTTGAACTATTAATTTTTTTGATGTAATTTTAGACATTTTTTTTATAAAAAAATGAAACTGAATGCAAAATTTTTACAAATATGTGTGCATTTCAAGTAAACATAAAAATGGAGGCGTGCCCAAATGGAAGATGATATTAGAGCAAATTATTTTGCAATTATTCCTGCATATATAAGGTACAATAAAGAATTAAAATTTGGTGAAAGATTAATGTATGGAGAAATAACTGCATTAAGTAATAAAGAGGGATATTGTTATGCTAAGAATAAGTATTTTGCTGATTTATATAATGTTAGTCAAAGTACAATATCTAGGTGGATTTCTCATTTAGCAGAGCTTAACAGTATAGATGTTCAAATAATAAGAAATGATAAAAAAGAAATTATAGAAAGAAGAATTTATATTAAAGATACCCCCTATATGCAAAATTGCATATACCCCTATACGCAAAATAATCAATACCCTATACGCAAAAAGAGCAAAGATAATAATATAAATAATAATATGTTAGTTAGTTTATATAATTATATTATAAAAAAAGAAAAGCAAATTCCAGATGAATTTGTGGGGTACGAAGAAAAAATAATTGATGTTTTAAATAAATTTGAATTGATTTACCCACAAGAAATTGCTGAATCAATGAGAGATGATATTCAAGAAAAATTTAAAACAGTATGCTATGCATTAGCATTAGCAGTAAAAGAAAATGTATCACATCTATTATATAAGATGAATAGAGATAAATTATTTAGTCTATATGATGAATGTAAATTACGAGAGCAAGAATATAAAAATACAGATAACGAAATAATTAGTTTTACTAACTATTTTTATAAAAGTTTAAAGAGGCAATTATTAAAGAGCGAAGGCTCTTCTTTTTTTATACAAAAAAATCAAAATTTAAGAAGTGAATCTTTTAATTCGGAAGAATGCGAAGATGAGGAAGAAAGGTAGGAAAAAATTATGACAAGAGTAGAATTTTTATTAGAAGTTAAGGAAAATTTAACAAATCAATTAAGTTGTATTTCGGATAGTTTTGTTAGTAATATACCTAATGAAAGATTTAGAGGTGAATGGGAACTAGTACAAGAAAAATTAAAGGTATTAAATGACATATTAAAAGATGAAAAACAAAAGAATCTTCCAGAAAAGGTTAAAAATAAAATTGAATGTAGAAATTTTGATTTTATTGATGAAACCTTTGGAGAAGAAGCTAAAAACACTCTTTTATTTAATAATAATTTCTTTGTAATTATAAGTGTATTTGTAGGAGAGGTCTTTATAAAAAAGTATGAGGATATTTTAGACTTATTGAAAGAATTTATATCAAATAGAAATGAATTACTATTTTTAAGAACATTGACTGAAAAGCAGCAAAGAGAAATTGAAGATTTGGAGGTAAAAAATAATGAAAATAACAGACATTGATTTTAAAGACATATTTGAAAATGTAGAGAAAAGTGCATGGTACGGTAGAGGAAATACAGAAAGATATATAACAGATGGAAATAATTTACTATTTATTGAAGGATATACATACGAACCAGGATATGAGTTTTTTTCGGCTACACACAAAATAGTATTAAATGGAGAAGTATTATTTGGAACAAATTCGCGTAATGTTAGTGCTTATAATAATGAAGAATATAATTTTGGAAAATTAAAAAGTGATGAAGAAGCAATAGACTATATAAAAAATATTTTTGGAAAAAAAGAAATATCTATTTCAAATGAGGAGCCAACTGAAAATGAAGAGCAGGATGAAGAAGAGGAATTGTAATTTATAAATTTACAAAAGAAAGAGGTAAAAGATGAAAGTTGATATATACAATACAGAGAAAAAATATAGTGTGATATATGCTGATCCGCCCTGGCATTATGATGCATGGAAGAATGGAAATGGAATAGCAGAAAATCATTATAATACGATGAAAATTGAAGAAATAATTGAAATGAAGGATATAATTCAGAAAATATCTGATGAAAATTGTGTTCTTTTCTTATGGGTTACTTTCCCATGTTTGCTAGAAGGATTAAGAACTTTACATGAATGGGGATTTAAGTATAAAACCTGTGGATTTAATTGGATTAAGCGAAACAAAGTAAGTGATACATGGTTCTTTGGATTAGGACATTGGACAAGAGCAAACGCTGAAATATGTTTAATTGCTATGAAAGGAACAATTAAAAGGGTTTCTAACAAAGTTTCTCAAATAGTAGATACACATATTGAAGAACATAGTAGAAAGCCAGAAATAGTCAGGGACAGAATTGTAGAACTGGTGGGAGATTTACCCAGAATTGAATTATTTGCAAGAAAAAACGCAGATGGATGGGATTGCTGGGGAGATGAAATTTAATAAATAATTCATAATAGCTCATAACTGATAATAGCTCAAATATACAAAAGAAACGGAGAAAAAACAAATGATAAGATTATTGAGCTTATTTACAGGAATTGGAGCTTTTGAAAAGGCTTTAACAGTTTTAAATATACATTATGAATTAGTGGGATTTTCAGAGATTGATAAATTTGCAGTTAAAAGTTATTGTGCTATTCATAATGTAGATGAAAATAAAAATTTAGGTGATGTTAAAAATATAAAAACAAAGAATTTAAAAGAAGTAGATTTTATGACCTGGGGATTTCCATGTCAAGACATTTCCATTGCTGGAAATTTAAAAGGAATTGAAGAAGGCAAAACAAGAAGTGGTTTATATTTTGAAGGATATAGAATTTTAAAAGATGTTATGCCAAAGGTTAGTATTATTGAAAATGTTAAAAATTTAACAAGTAAAAGATTTAGAGAAAAGTTTGTTAAAATTTTAAAAGATATAGAGGAGGCAGGTTATAATAATTACTGGCGAGTTTTAAATGCAAAAGATTATGGTGTGCCACAAAATAGAGAAAGGGTATTTGTAGTATCAATTAGAAAAGATATTGACAAATGCTCTTTTAATTTTCCAGATAAGCAATTTCTAAAGATAAGACTAAAAGACTTGCTAGAGGATAATGTAAATGAAAAATATTATCTTTCCGAAAAAGCAATAGGAAGATTAATTAGACATTCAAATAAAATAATAACTAAAAAAGAAAATCCAGATGTTAGTAGTTGTTGGGTTGCAGGTTATTTTAAAATGGGAGCAAGAGATGAACAATATATAAAAGATGATAAAGTAAAACGAATTACTGGAATTTTTGATAGTGAAAATAAGACACATCAAGCTGGAAGTATTTATGATGAAAATGGATTAGCTCCAACTTTAACAAGTGCCAGTGGTGGAAATATACAACCACATATTTTCGTACAAGAAGGAACAAAAGCTGGAGTTACTAAAGCTGTAGATGGAGATTCAATAAATGTATCATATCCAAATAACATAAAAAAACGTGGTAGAGTTGGAAAACAAGTATCACAAACTATTTTAGCAAGTAATAACAATATGGCCACTTTAGAGCAAGTTGATAAAATGATCTGCTTAAATAATGAAGAAGGTAAAACAAGTGTGCAAGACAGAGTTTATGATACAAAAGGAATAATGCCGACAGTAACAGCGGGACACTTTAATCCTAAAATTGCAATGTTTAATCCATATAATAAAAGGAATATTGATAATGTTGCACCTACTCAAACTACAAAATGTGGAAATATATATTCTAGTGCTACAGTTTTGATAAGTGAAGACGGAGAGTATTGTTTCAGAATTAGAAAGCTAACACCAAAAGAGTGCTGGAGGCTCATGGGATTTCAAGATGAAGATTTTGAAAAAGCTAGAAGTATTGGAATGTCAGATACGCAATTATACAAACAAGCTGGAAATTCTATTGTTGTAAATGTTTTGGTAGAAATATTTAAAAAAATAATTTTTGAAGATTGCACTAATATTAAATTCTTATAATAAAAAATCGCCTAAAAACTAAAGTATAAAGGAGTAAGAGGTTATGCAAAATCAAGAAAAAGAAACATATAAAGATTATCTAGTTAGGAAAGTAACAGAAGAAATTGGAAAAGTATTTGAGGAAAAAATGGATCAAGCAAAAAAAGAATTAAAAGAAATACAATATGAAGATGTTTTAAATAAGACAGAAGAAATTTTAAAGAATTATAAAAAACTTTCAGAGCATATTGTTTTAACGGATAAGGAAAAAGAAACTTTAAAAGATGAAACAGATGAATTTCATAATAAAGAATTAGAAAATATTATGACAGGTTTATTTTCAGAAGATGAACTATATTTAGAGAGTTTATTAAAAAGTAAATATCAAACAAAACTGTTTATAGATTTTATAAATAGAGTAATTAACAATTATTTAAATGGAGAAACACAAGATAGAGTTGAAACAAGAAAACGAAATATACTAAAGGAATTATATATCAAAGGTCAAAAGCAATCAGAGTTTATTTACAACAATTATGAAGTAGAAAGAACCTTTTATTTGGATAAGGACAAATTGATTAAAGATTTGGCTCCTTATTTTTTTCGGTATCAAAGGACTCAATATATAAAGTTGGACTAATTATTAAAAATGCTAATGGCAGGATAGTGATGCAGTACGCATCACGAAAACACATAGAAAAACAAGTTTTCTAGTACTCTGCTTTTTGCGGAAAATTCGGAGCTTTTGCAGAGAGAAAATCTACTAAAATACGGAGGAAAACAGGTATGGCAAGGAAGAATAAAAGAAAACGAACAAACAAAACAAAAGAATTATACATATTTGGAAGATTACATCAAAAAAGTAAAGCAGTTGTGTATTGCAAATTGCATAAATGTTATTTAGAGCCAAAAGATATTACGGAAAAGAAATGCAATTTTAAAAGATGTAAACACAAAATTGAATTATAAATTTATCACATTTTAAGGGGAAAATACAATTTAAAGGAGAGTATTTTCAAATGGTAGAAATAGATTATACAAATGAAGTGTTAATGAATCACTATAAAAAGCAAGAAATAAAAAAAGCAAAGGAAAGACTTGCACAGAAAAAGACAAAAGCAGAAATATTAAAATTAGCAGATGAAAGATTTATAACTGCAGATGAAATAAAAGAGGCACTTGGATTTGAATTTATAGAAGATCCAGAGCCAGTAAAAGAGCAAGAGCATGTAGTTGATGAAGTTGATTATGTAATTGAAGATGAAGATAATCAAGAAGTTGCTAAATACGAAAAAGAAGAAAATATTACAGCTACACTTATCGAGGATTCTAAATTAGAAGATTATCCTAATCAACCTTTCAAGCTATATGATAAAGAAAAAAGAAATGAAATGATAGAAAGCATACGAATTAATGGTATTATGCAACCATTAATTGTAAGACCAATAGATAATGGAAAATATCAAATTTTAGCAGGTCATAATCGTAGAAGTTGTGCAAGAGAATTGGGAATAACTAAATATCCTTGTATAATAAAAAAGAATTTAACAGATGATGAAGCTAAAATTTATTTAATAGATACAAATTTATGTACTAGAGATAAAATATCTCCAATGGAAAGAGCTAGAGCATATAAAATCAAATATGATACATATAAGAAAAGAAATATAAATACTTCTATGTTTGAGGAAATAAAAAAGGACAATGAAGGTGCATTAAATACATTAATTAAAGAAGAAAAAACAAGTGCTGGTAGTATTCAAAGATATTTAAGATTAATGTATTTAGTTCCTAGTTTACAAGATTTAGTAGATAAAGGAAAAATATCTTTAACGGTAGGCGAAAAATTAAGTTTTCTTCCAAATGAGGAGCAAAAATTTGTAGCTGAAATCATTAAAGATAATGTAAAAATAAATGACGGTATGGCTCAAAAAATTAGAAAAGAATCTGAAAGAAATAAAAGAGAAGATTATTATAATTTTTTAATGAAAGAAGATATACTTGATTTGATAAAATCAAAGAAAAAATCAAAAGACGATGAACAAGACTATGTATGTGTAAAATTTTATAGAGATGAAATTGATAGATATTTTGGTGTTGTGAACGATATAAATGATTTAAAAAGGCAAATTATTTATAGTTTAGAAGAAACATACATAAAAAATTAGCACTCTCCATAATGGAGAGTACTGCATTTCTTCCGAACTTTTATGCTAACGGCAGAGAGCTAGAAAACTTGTTTTTCTATGTGTTTATGTAATGCACTCTGCATTACTATCCTGCCGATAGCAACATTTATATTTAGATAAAATAGAAAGGAATTTTTATACAATGGATAAAGAACCAAATAGAATAAAACAGATTAAAAGTGAAAAGATATATGCTGTTGTTCCAAAGAGCTTAAAAGAAAAAGTTGTTAGATATAAGGCAAAAGGAAACATGAGTGAAAGCGAAATAGTAAATATAGCTTTAAATGAATTTTTTAAGGTTAAAATGCTAAAAGAAGATGTTGATACAATAACTGAAACAATGGCAAAAGCAATAGAAAAGCAATTAGGTAAAAGATTTGAAAGGATGCTTATGTTACTTGCAAAATCAAGCAAGTCATCATACGCGTCTTTATTTTTACAAGCATATTTATTAGCAAAGATTTGTGAATCTGATGAGAGCAAAGAATTTCTAAAAGAAAAGATTGATTTAGCAAATAAATTAGCTTATGGAGCAGTAAAAAATAAGTTTTTAGATGATGATATTTTAAAGATGATACCAAATGATTTAGATTTTGATAATATGAGTTAGGAGAATACTAATGGATATAGATAGATACAAAGGCGGAGTAATATTTAAGTGGATTAACAAAAATGAAATATATGCAAAATACAGTGGAAAAGGAAAATCACAGAACTTACAAGCACATATTGATAAAATGCACACAGATTATATTGCTACTAGAAGTGGAGTTGATACTGGATTTGAAACACATGGATTATTTGGAAATATATTAGATACAGATGAAGTTGAAATGCTTGAATTAGGTACAATAAAAAAACATATACAAAATATTTCAAAAAAGAATATAGATGTTTTTAAAACAGTTATTTCATTAAAAAATGAAGATGCAATGGAATATGGATATTTCAATAAAAAATCATGGAAAGAACTATTAGAAGAAAAAATGCCAGAAATAGCAAAAGCATTTAAAATATCACTTAATGATTTAGAATGGGTTGCGGCCTTTCACGCAAAAAAAGAAAAGCCACATTGTCATTTAATAGTATGGAATAAAAATCAAGATATGTCTGTAAGAAGAAAACCATTTATTAATTTTAAACAAATAAAATCTGCAATTGCAAAAGGGGTTTTTAAAGAAGAATTAAAAGCAATGTATGAAATAAAAGATGTTTCAAAAAGTGAAATAGACAAAATGTCAAAAGAAGAAATTGATAAATACAAAAATAATTTAAAAGAAATATATCAAAATGAAAATTTATTTTTAAATGCAATAGAAACTGAAAAAACACAAAACTTTGTAAATAAAGTATTAGAAGATATGGAAAAAGATGAAATTATTTATATTGTAAATAATTCAGAGCCAGAAAATTATACTCAAATTAAGAAATTAGATGATAATAAATATCAATTTAAAAATATAGGAGATAAAGCTATTTTATATAAAGATGATACATATTTAGAGGCAGTTACATTTTTAAGTAGATTTAGTAATTTAAAAGTTATAAAAAATGAGTATGAATTAAATAATCACATACAAAAACAAAAAGAAGAATTTAAAAATATTGAAGATGAACTAAAAGAAATAATGCCTAGTATATTTAATGCACCTATAATATCTAGTAATGTAAAACAAGAGAATATAGAACAAATAGTAAATAAAATAGCAAAATTAGAAGAAGTTTCAAAATCATTTAAAAGAGGATTTATTTACAAATATCAAGAGCCAGAGAGCAAAAGGGTTTTAAATGAGATAACTATGTTATTAGTAAATTCTAATAAAGATTGTAAAAATGAATTTAATAGGTATGTTGATACTTGTGTTAAAATTGATAAAATTTTGCAAAAAGTTGATACATATAAAGATTATGAAAAAGTTAAAAATTCAGCAAAATCTGAAATGATAAAAAAGATTGGAAATCAAATATTAAAATCTATAAAAGAAACCAAAACAGAAGAATATAAAAGAAAATCGGCAGAATGGAAAGAAAAAAGAGAATATTGGAATCAAAAACATAGAGAATTTGAAGAAAAACAAGGTGAATTTGAGGCTAGGCAGGAACTATATGAAAAACAACTACGAGAATCAAATATAAGACATTTAATACAAGAAACATATAAGTTGCTATTTGAAGAAAATATGTCGAAATTTCAGCAATTTAAACGAGCTACAAAGACGTTTGGGGATTTATCTAAAAGAGAAATAAAAGAAATGATTAGAAATGGCAAGAGTTCAGGATTTGATTGGTATAACGAACAATAGTGCGATAGACAGAAATTTTGTTATTGTGATATAATCAGCATAAATTGTGTGAGGTAATATAATAGTTAGCAACAAAAAATAATAAGACATGAAAGGATTGAGTGTTTATGAAAATAATAACATCAGGTTCAAAATACATAGATATAGATGCGTATGCAAGCATAATAGCATATAGAGAACTATTAAAATTAAAAGGAATAGAGGCTAAAGCGGTAAGCACAGCAAAAACAAATGAAAGTATCACAGAAAGTTTATTAAATTTAAATATCAAACTAGACAAATATATAGAAAATGAAGAAGATGAATTTATAGTAATAGATGTATCAAATAAGGATTTTTTTGATGAAATAGTAAAGGAAAACAAAATTATAGAAATAATAGACCATCATGTTGGTTTTGAAGAATATTGGAAAAATAAATTAGGAGAAAAATCTAATATAGAATTTATAGGAGCTGTAGCAACAATAATATTTGAGTTATACGAAAAAGAGAAATTGATATCAAATATATCAAAAGATGTTGCTAAATTATTAATGTGTGCAATTTTAGATAATACATTAAACTTTAAGGCTAAAGTGACAAAAGAAAGAGATATACAAGCGTATAATAAATTAAAAATAATAGCAGGAATAGACAATAATTTCGCAGAAAAATATTTTATAGAATGCGAAAAAATTATTACAAAGGATTTAAAAAATGCTGTAAAAAATGATACTAAGGTTGAAAAAATTTCTAATATACTTCCTTTAGTTTTTGGTCAATTATTGGTATGGGATAAAGAAAATGTATTAAAAAATAAACAAGAAATAGTTCAAACACTAGAAAATATTGATAAAGAGTGGATGATGAATTTAATATGTTTAAAGGATGGAAAAAGTTATATAATTGCAAATGATAGTGCTGTTAAAAATGGATTAGAAAAATTGTTAAATGGAAAATTTGAGAATGATATTATGGAATTGAATGATGTATGGTTAAGAAAAGAAATTATAAAAAAAGCTAGGAAACTGGATAGGTAGGATTGTTAATAGGAATATGAGTTATCCATATTGTAAAGGAGTTTATATGATGTATATATCAGAGAATTTGAATAAAAATCAAATATTTTTAAAACAAGGAAATCTAGAAGATTTTGCAAAGGTTTTTGAATATGATTACAAACATTTAAATCGGAGTATGGTTTGATGAAATTGAATTTATTAAAAATTCTTCAGAAGATATCAAAAAATTATATAATATTATATTTGGAAATAATGAGTCTTTTCATTGGCTAATTTATCAAGATGATATTCCAGTAGGAATTATTTGTGCAGATAGAGAACAAAAGGATATAAATGCAATTGAATTGTCATATAATGTGCATCCCAATTATTGGAGAAGAGGAATTGCAAAAATAGCGGCTCAATTAGTGATAGAATTTTTATTTACAAAGCAGAATTATAAAAATATTAAAGTAGCATATTGCACGGGAAATGAAAAATCTAAGGGCTTAATAGAAAAATTGGGTTTTAAACAATATAAGGTAAATAAAAATGCATATGAGCGTTATAATAAAAAAGTTGATGAGTTTGTTTATATTTTATCAAACGAGGATTGGATAAATAAACTATTAAAATGAAAGAGGAATTATATGGGATTTTGGGATAAATTGAAAAAATATATTAGTTCTGATTCAAATAATAATATAATAAAAGAAAGCCATGACAAGAATGATTTTGAAGAGAAAGTTGAAATAAGTGAAAAAATAATTAAAAGTTCTTCATTTGCATACGAAATTGATTATAATAATTATGAAACAATAGAAAAAATAAAAGAAGAATTTATTGCTTTTGATGTAGAAACTACTGGATTAAGTGCATTAAATGATGAGATAATCGAAATTGGAGCAGTAAGATTTAAGAATGGATATATTACTGAAAGATTTAGTACATTAATTAATCCAAAGATTCCGATACCAATTGAAGCAACAAAAGTAAATCATATAACAAACGAAATGGTAAAGAATGCACCTACAAGTAATGAAATTATTTTAAAATTTGTAGAATTTTTTGGAGATGCATTACAAAGTTCAGGTACAATTATTATTGCTCATAATGCTAATTTTGATATGGGATTTCTTACAGAATTTCTAAAAAAGAATTATAGAGAAAACACATCTATACGTTATGCAGATACATTAAAATTATCTAGAAAAACTTTGAGTGGTTTAGTAGATTATAAATTAAATACAGTGGCTAATCATTTTGAAATACATAATTTAAATGCTCATAGAGCAGTTAGTGATGCTGAAACATGTGGTAATGTTTTGTTAAAATTATTACCATTAAAGCAAGAAGAAAATATAAAAATAAAAGCAAAAAGAGAATCAAAGAGATTAGATGAAACGGAAGCAATCATTGCAACATATATTCAGAATATTATTATGTCAGAAAATGATGATATAGAATTTTTGGGATTTGATAAAAATACTAATGGTTATATTACTATAAATTATTTATATACATTTCTTAAATATAAACTTACAAAAAATGGTATATATATAATTGTGAAAAAAGAAGATGCAGAAAAAACTGGATTACAAACAGAAATATGTAGTATTAATGAGGGTGGAACTGAAAATTTAAGAGTATATATATCTGAAATATTCGATATAGATTTAATAAAAGAATATATATTAAAAATATACAAGAAATGTATGAAGGATGCAAAAGGTTACATAAATAATAGTAAATATGCACGAGAAAAAGCATACGAAGTTTTAAATGGTATGAATACATATACTGATAGTGAATTAAAAAGTTGTATGGAAAAAATTAAAAATGAAAAAATAGTTTTTCCAAGTATTAATATAAAGAATACAGTGATTTCAAGAGAGCAAATAACTATTAATCCAATTAATACAAGAATTGATATTAGTAATATAAAAGAATGTAAAGAGTATTGGTCAAAGGAATTTGAAAAAGGACTTGATTTATGGATTAAAGGCGAAGAATTAAGAAAAGATGGAAAATATGAAGAAGCAATAGATGTATATAATCAATCAAGAGAAACAGGATATTGTAGTAGTCCTCTTTATGAGTCATATTCAATGGTGTATCATAAGATAAAAGATTATGATAACGAAATTGCTATATTAGAAGAAGGAATATCTAGATTAAAAAAAGAAAAAGCAAATATTTCTAATTTGGAGACTAGATTAAATAAAGCTATAACTTCAAAATATAATCTTATAGAAAAAGAAAGAGCTAAAATTGAAAGCGAGAAAATAAAGGAAGAAAAGAGATTATTTAATTTAGAACAAAAAAGAATAGAAAAAGAAAAGAGAAAAATAGAAAAAGAAAATACAATAATAGAAGGAAGACATATAATTCAAATGGATGATGATGGAAATATTATCAATGAATTTGTTTCTATTGCAGAGGCAGTAAGACAGACTGGCATAAATTCAAAAAGTATTAGAGATACAGCAAAAGGAGTACAAAAACATGCTGGAGGTTTTTGCTGGCAATATAAAGATTAGAACATATCAAAAGGAGTGTTTTGCTAGAAAGATGAACAAAGAAATATCAATGATAATAAAAAATATAAAAAAGAAAAATATTGATTATCGAGATATACCAGTAGAATTAAGAGATAATACTGATATTATACAAGCAGAAAGAAAATCAGGAATGAGAGTATATTCTTACAGAGGATATGATGTGATTTTCAATAGATTTTTTGTTGAAGAAGATATAATAGATTTTAGTGATAATAGTATATTAAGAACTATACCAACTACTTTTGAATCTTTTGACGATTATTATGAGTTTTTAAAGGGTAATATATATGAAAAATCTTGTTACTATCAATATCAATTTACACAAAAACAAATTAAGGAATACAAAATAGATGTAAGTAAATTTACCAATAAAGCCTTTATTAACACTACTATTGAAGAAGATAATTTTAGTAATGAATTATCAATAATAGATGAAGAATACAAAATATCAGAATTAAAAAAAGAGAAGAATAAACAATGGTTTAACAAGGTATTAGACTGCAAAAATTATATAGAGTTAAAGAAAGTATTGGAGAATTTTGAAAAGAGCAAATATCATGAATATTATTTTGAATCTATATTGAAATATCATCTTATAAAAAATAATCCTAAAAAAGCATTTAAGATTTTTATGGATTCAATAAATAATGGAGAAGATTTAATAAGAAAAGAAAAAATGTGTTTATACTTTTCTCCACAAGAAGTATTAAATACTATTAACTATAAAAAGAATGTACGAGCTTCATCAACAATTAGTAGATATATGAAACAAATAAGGAACTTCGCAAGTAATATAGAAAACAATAATTATGCCAAAGAAACAAAATATTGGTTTGATATTAGAACAAATTTCTATATAATTGAGGAAGCCTACAAAATAAATGGAGAAAATTGGCCCATTACAATTAGAAAATATTTTTATGATATTAAGGAATTAAAAGTATATTTACATGATGATTTATCTAATTGGGATTTATCAAAAGCGGTTATCAATGAAGAAGATATAAAAGATTGTAAAACAAATGAAAATACCATATTACCACTAAAGGATTCGGAAATATCGTATACAATGAATAAGTATTACGATTCAGAGTATTTTTGGATTACTCAAAGATGGACAGATCAGAATGGAAATGTAATACATGAAAGAAAAAATAAATTTAAGTACTTTTTCAATTATCTACATTATCTAAATAATGATTTAAGCAATGCTGATTTGATTTTCTGTGATGGTCTATTAAATTTGAAAGATATAAAAGAAATTAATTTTGATAATGCTCATATTAGAAGTGAAATAATGGATAAATTAGGTTTACATTACAAAAAGATAAATCCATATACTAATGTGCTTTCATTTGAAAATACAATAAAAAATGAAGAAGAAACACAATTAGTATTAAATGAAACAAGAGAATTATTATCATCAAGTGAAATTATGAATGATTATAACAACTATAAAAGAATATCGTATGTTTCAGATATACATTTAATGCATAGATTACAGAATTGTAAATCTTTATATGACATTGAATATACAATAAAAGATATTATTAGAAATATACTTAAAGATTGTAGTAGGATTCTTTTAATTGGTGGGGATGTTTCATCTTGTTTTGATTTTTACAAGTTATTTATTACAGAATTATCAAAAGAAGCAGAAAAGCATTATATAAAAGTTATATTTGTATTAGGAAATCACGAGTTATGGGATTTTGCTGGATATGATTTAGATGATATTATTGAAATGTACAGAAAATTGATAATATCAAATAACATGTATTTTATACATAATAGCATTTTATATATTGAGGACGAACAATTTATAGAAATGACAGAAAAAGAAGTTAATGATTTTTCTTGCGATGATATTAGAGAAAAATTAAAAAAAGCTAAATTGATACTTGGTGGAGGTACAGCATTTTCAGGATATAATGAAGAATTTAATGCAAATGTTGGAATTTATAGAGCTACCTTAACTAGAGAGCAAGAGATAAGTGAAACAGAAAAATTTGAAAAAATATATGATAAATTATCTACTTGTCTTGCAGATAAACATGTTATTATATTTACGCATACACCTAAAAAGGATTGGTCAAAATCAAAAGAGTATGTAAGAAACTGGGTCTATGTTAGTGGACATACTCATAGAAATTACTTTTATGATGATGGAGAATATAGAATATATGCAGATAATCAATTAGGATATAATTATAAAACAGCAGTTACTAAATATTTTTATATAGAGTACGATTATGATTTGTTTTCTGATTATAAAGATGGTATATATACTATAACTAAAAATGAATACAATGACTTTCATAGAGGAAAAAATATTATGATGGACTATAACAGAGATGGTGAGATATTTATGTTAAAGAAGAATGGATATTATTGTTTTATAAAGCCATCTACAAGAGGTTTATCTATATTAAATGGAGGAGCTTTAAAATCACTAGAAATAAAAGATATTAATTACTATTACGATAATATGGATAGTCAAATAGCACTAAATAAAGAGCCTTTAGAAAAATATACAAAATATCAAGAAGTTATCGCTAATCAGGTTAAAGAAATTGGTGGTTCTGGAACAATACATGGTTCAATTATAGATATTGATTTCTTTAACCATATATATGTTAATCCTTTTGATGGGACACTATCAGCATATTATGCCTTTGATATTATAGATAAGTTTATTTTCGCAAATATACCATCATTGTTAAAAGCTAATTGTCCTGCATTATATAAAAATTATCAAAAAAGATTAGGAAATGCAGAATCTAATGCACTTATTGTAAAAGGTCAATCAACAGAGATAATATTAAAACCAACGTATTATCCAAGTACATATATATATAAGGCATCAAGAGAAATAAAGAAAATGCAAAAACTTAATAATGGAATATTAACAGTGTGGCATGATGATTATAGAAGATTTTTCAATGATGAAAGTACAAAACTTTTAAATGAAGGTGGAAAAAAATAATAATATATAAGGGGGATACTTATGTTTAATATAAAATGGATTGGAATAATAAAAGATGAAGATATAGAAAAATATCAAAAAGGAGAATTAGATAAAAATGCAGTAAAAATAAAGATGCCTAAATCATCTAAAGAACAAATGATAAAAGCTTTACCTTTTTTAATTCCAGTAATAATAGTAATGTTTTTAGCTATGTTTATTAAAACATACATAGCTAAAGATATTGTAATAAAAGGATGGGCAATTTTTATAGGATTATTCATAGGATTTGTTTTATTGTTTGTACATGAATTTTTACATGCAATTGTGTATCCAGAAAAAGTAACCAAATATATTGGAATTGTTAAACCGTTTAGTGCGGTTGCACTAGCATCTTACCCATTATCTAAAAAAAGATTTATAGTAATGAGTTTACTTCCGTACATTTTAGGTATAATTCCATTAATTTGTTTTATATTATCAGATTCGAGTAATTTAATTTTGAATGCAATATTATGGGGAATGGCTTTTATGGGATTAGCAAGTCCATATCCTGATGCGTATAATGTGTATCAAGTAATAAAACAAGTACCAAAAGGTAAAAAAGTACAATTTTATGAAGATGATACATATTATATTTAGATTTAGAAATTACAATTAATAGAGATAAAATTTCAAAATTGTTTCAAAAATCATTCATTGACTATCTAATTTAAAGGTAGTATTATCTAAATATGAAAATATATATCCAACGAGAGAGCTAAATGTGTCTCTCTTTTTTTGGTGCTTGAAAGGATAAAAATATGAAAGGAAGGAAACTAAAGACAAAAATTCTAGGTATAATACTAGCTTTTTTTATTGCAGTTATACTATCTGCAATAATTTCAACAATATTACATTTGATATTTACTAGAGTTCCAGAAGAAATAATAAATATCAGACAAAATACAATAATTCAAAGTTTATCAAGCAGTAAAGAACATTTTGATATGTTTGTTTTAACAATAGTAGCTTTTATGATATTTGCTTTTCTTACAGTATTTAAAGTATTTGATTTAAAAGATTATAAATCTAAAACATATAAAGTAACAAATAATATTGAAATTCCAATACCAATAGGCGAAAAGCAAACACAACAAGGCTCTGCGTGGTGGTTATCTAAAAAAGAATTTTCAAAAAAGTTTGGTGTTAATAGAATTGATTTGAGTAAGAAAGAATTTGCCGATTTAATCAAGTTAGCAAATGAAGATAAGGAATGTATCAAGAAAGATGAAGAAAATTCAAATACGACTAAAATAGAGCCAGTATTTAAAACTGGTGGATTAGTTATAGGAAAGAAAGACAAAATCATTCCTAAATTCAAATGTAAAAAGCTAGGAAAGTTTATTAGAATACCTTATTTCTCATTTAGAAAAGTAGAAGACGTTTATTATATTGATGATGATTTACATAGTTTAACAGTTGGAGCAACAAGGTCTGGTAAAACTAGAAGCCTAGTTTTACAAACAATTATAAATACAGGTCTTGCAGGTGAAAATATGATTTTATCAGATCCAAAAGGAGAGCTTTTTGAATACACCTCAAAAACACTCGAAAGGCTAGGATATAAAGTTTATACTCTTGACTTCAAAACACCACTTAAAAGCTCAAAATACAACTTTTTAGAGCCAGTAATTGAAGCATTTTCACATAAGGACATTCCAAAAGCAGTAAACTATTGCTCTGATATTGTTGAAAGTTTAGTAGGAGAAGTTGGAAACAGAGAAGCTATATGGGTAAATGGCGAAAAGTCAGTTATAAAAGCTGGAATAATGTCAGTAGTACTTGGAAATGAAAAACACAAGGAATATCAAAACCTACCAAATACATATCATTTTATTTCAAAAATGTGTGCTGAACAAAGCGACAAAACAATGCTTATGGACACATATTTAGACACTTTACCAGATTCGCACCCTGCAGTTTCAAGTTTTGCTGCTGCACGAATTGCACCATCTAAAACAAGAGCAAGTTTCTTTACTTCGGCACTAGCAACATTAAGTATTTTTATGGACGACTATGTTGCAAGTATGATTAGTGAATCAGAAATAGACTTAAACAAATTTAATGAAGAAAAATCAGTATTATATATGATTCTTCCAGATGAGAAAACAACATTTTATGGTTTATGTAGTTTGTTTGTTAATCAAGTTTATACAAAACTTGTAGAACTAGCAGACAGCAAAGGTGGAAGACTAAAAATTCGTACTAACTTTATACTTGATGAGTTTCGGCAACTTTAGTGCAATACCAAACTTTCGGTGGCTTTCTGACTGTTGGTGGTGGAAGACGGAATAAGATTTAATTTGTTTGTTCAGTCATTTTCACAACTTAATGAAAAATATGGAGATAATACAGCACAAAATATTTTAGACAACTGCTATGTATGGAATTATCTTAAGACATCAAATGAAGTAACTGCAGAAAAGATTTCAAAGAAGATTGGAACTTATACTACTTCAAGTTGGAGTGAAAGCAATTCTTCAAGTGGTGGAGCAGTAAATAAATCTAAATCTATGAATTTAACACAAAGAGCATTACTTACAACTGATGAAATTTTAAGAATTGAAAGACCATATTTATTAGTTATGTGTAGTGGACTTTCTCCAGCAATGACTAATTCGCCAGATTTAAGTAAATGGTATTTTAATTCAATTTTAGGATTAGGTAATAAAAGTTGGAATACAAAAGTTAGAGAATACCGAGAAAATCATAGATTTATCCGAAGAATAACACCATTAAAATTATGGGATATAGCAGAAAAAACAAAAATGGCAAAAAAGACTTTGCAAGAAGAAAAATTACAAGATGAAAAAGAAAAAAGAATGAAAGAAGTTAATATTGAGGGAAAATTATAAAAACATAGATGGAGGATTAAAAATGAGAAAATTATTTAATTTCAAACAAAGCAAATTGGCAAAAACAATAGGAGCAGTTACAACGGGAATGATTTTAACTGCCAGTAAAGTAAATGCTGCAGAAGTAGTATCAGAAGTAAGTGGTGGAGGAGAAATCCAAAGTAGCAAATTGGGACAAGGATTACTAAATATAGTAAGAGATGTAACAGGAACTATGCAATGGATTCTTCCAGTAGTACGGAGTATGTTTCATACTATTTTATGTATTTAAAATTATGACAGGTGATGAACAAGACCAACAAAGATACAAGAAAGCAATAATTAAAGTTTTAGTTTGTATTGTAATTGGTTTATTAGCTGTAACAATAGTAAATTTAATTGCAAGATATTTCTAGGAGGTACAAGTATATGAAAGAAATTACAGAAGAAAAAGTGAAAACTAGGATAGGAGAAATACAAGAAGACTATGAAAAAGTTAAAAAAGATAAGGATAAAAAATATTTTGAAGAACAGAAAGGCATCGAGGAAAGAACAAAAGAAAATGAAGAAAGACGAAAGAAAATAAAGGAAGAAGAAGAAAAAATACAATTAAGTTTTTCAAACAAAGTTGGAACAGATATAGCTCATAGTAAAAAGTTGATAGGCTTTATAAAAAGGTATGTATTAATTGGCATTGTAACAGGAGTGCCAGGAATCGCCCTTACTTATTTATGGGATAAATGGCAAGAAAACAAAATGGTTAAGGATTTGTATCAAAAAAACATTGAATCTATTGCAAATCCAAACAATAGGGAACTTGCAAGAGAATATGAGTTATTAAGAAAGAAATTTTATAAAGCCTATGACATTGATAAAATTGAAAAATTATTAATGGCATCAGATGAATTGGAAAAATTAAAAAATGACAATAAATCAATCAAAAACTTAACAGAAGAAATAAGAAAATGTAGAGAAGCATATACAAAAAATTTAGATAACTACATAGAAGATCAAATTATTGCAGAGCAAAAAAAAGTAGTGGAAGAATCAACAGTTGTTGAGGAAGATACAGAGGAAGAACTTGAAATACAAGAACAAAAGATTTCTATGAAGTAGAAGGAGAGTAAAAAGTGGGAGCTTTAATTGCAACAGTAATTGTTTATATTTTAGGTTGGCTAGCCCAAGCAGTTTTAAATTGGCTATCTGGAGTCTATACAACAATGTTTTATTTAGCATTTGCAATAGAAATAGGATTTAGAGATATTTCTACAACATTTAGTATATCAGGCTTATACAATGCAATTTATGTGGTAGCAATGGCTTTGCTCATAATGTTTTTTGTAAAGAAAATGATTGAAACTTATATGATGTGGAGTAATCGGTGATCCAGACGAAAATCCTTTAAATGTATTGATACGGATTTATAAAAGCAATGATAGTTATGATATGTTTTGGCTTTATATATACGCAGTTTGTAAACATTTTTTACGATATATACACACAATTATTAATTGGAATGACTGGAAGTTCAGACCCAGTCGTTCCAGTATATAAAAGTTTAGGACTTAATGTATTTGGAGCATTTTTATATTTAATAATAGCAATTCAATTAGTTTTATTATATTTCCAATTCTTAACAAGAGGATTTGAAATGTTAATTTTAAGACTAGGAATACCATTTGCAAGTATTGGACTATTAAATGCTAATCAAGGAGCTTTTAAAGGATATATTCAAAAATTTATAAATAATGCTTTTACAGTATTAGTACAACTTTTGTTAGTTCAATTTGCAATTTTATTATTAAATGGAGGACATTTTGTACTGGCTTTCACAGCTTCAAGTATTGCATTAAAAACACCACAAATGTTGCAAGAATTTATGATAAGTGCAGGAACAGGAAGCACAAGCTCAAAAGTAAATACATTTACAAGAGTTGTAACAATGTTTAGAAGTGGTGTAAGTAAAGGAAAGTAGAGGGACTAGAGATGAATACAATTTATTACGTAACAAATTTTATGGGAATTTTAGCAGGCTTTTTATGTGTAGCAATGATATTAGTATCAATCTTTAAAATAATGACAGGAGACGAAGGCGAGTATAGAAAATATCATGCAAGAATGAAAAATGGAATGATAGCTTTGATTCTAGTAATATCAATAAATTCAGTAAAAAACATGGTTTTAACCTACTTTCCTTATGTACAAAGTAATGATGCAATAGGCGATTTTTCAGAGATACAAGTAAGTTTAACGGATGGAGCATTAAATGAAGAAAAGAAAGATTGTCAAGGAAGAAATGTAATTAGAGTAGATGGAAATTACTATGTTAATACTGGAGAAAAACTAATAAATATTGGTGGATTTTGGGATCAGTACAAGATATGGTGTTCAGTTTACAAATTATATGATGATTGTCAAGGATTAACAAAAGGTGCAATGGCTAGTGATGTTTATTACTTGTCATGGGAAGGTAAGAAACTAAAAGGCGAATCAAAAGGCTTTTTAATGCCAGCAGAAGTTAAAGGAACAATAAAAGACGATAACGATTTCAAAGACTTAATGGGAAATTGGCTAACAGATAAATATGAACAATATCAATGGGTAAGTTAAAACAAAGGAGAAACAAAAGATGGATGATGAAAGATACCAAGTAAGTATTCCAGCTAATGTAAAAATTAGAACAGAATTAATAAATGGAATTGGAATAAAAGAATTAATAACAACTGCAATAGCAGGAACAATAAGTATTTTTATAGATTTATTCATATATGCAATAACTAAAAATTATTTGATTTGCATTATTATATTTGGCGTAGTTACTGGATTTACTTTTATTGCAGTAATGAAAGACAAAAACAATAGTTGTATTGCAGATATGGTTAAAAATATGTGCCAATTTTTTAAAGGGCAAAAATATTTTGAATTTGATATAGAGGAGAAAAAGTAATATGGGAGGATTTGATAAATTAGTAAAGGCTTTTAAAAGTAAGCCTACAATAACAGCAAATAAATTTTTAAATATAAAAGATATTCAAGGCAATTTCCTTTATACAATAGATGGAAAAGTATTAGCCTATTTAAAAATTTATCCGAAGAATTGTAAGTTAATGAGTAAAGAAGAACAGAAAAATCACGCACAGATTTTAACAAGAAATTTCGCAAGTGAGTTAAAACCATTTAAACTATATTTCACAAATAGACCAGTAAATTTGCAAAGAAATCAAGATTATCAAGCAGAGCTAATGGATAAAGAAAAAAATGCAACTAAATTTACTCTGCAGGGTAAACGTAGTAGGAGCTTTGGAAATTTATCAGTAAGAGGAAAAGCACTAGAAAGCGAAATATATTTAATTGTTTGGGGCGAGAATACAGAATATATTGAACAAGAGCTAATGAAAAGATTAAATGATTTGAAGATGAAATTTACTAATAGTGGTTATAGAACTGAAATATTAGAAGAAAGACTAATTATACAGTTAGTAAATAGTTACACTAACCCAGATGTAGCATACATTGAAAATCAAGACTATTTAGAATCGCCTTTAACAGTAATTTAAAATAAATAATCTAATATAACTTTATCACACTAATTAAGGGGAACATTTTTATATTAAGGAGTGTATTAGAGCATGAAAACAAAAGATATAGAAACAATGCCAGTCAATCAAGAGCTTTTAAATTTAATTGCACCACAAGGAATAGAAATAAAATCTAGTAGGGTACAAATGGGAGAGTTTTTATCTAAAATTCAATACATATCAGGTTATCCATCAAGAGTAAATATAGGTTGGCTTTTAAATTTAAAGGATATTCCAAATACAATAGTAAGTCTTGTAATAACGCCAATAGAAGACGTACAAGCATTTGTTGAAGGTGTTTCAAAAGGAATTACAACAGACAAAAATACTTATAATACAACACAAAATGAGTTTTTGAAAACACAGGCAGAATTTAAAATTATGAGTGCTGAAACAATGATAAGAGAAATTACAATAGATAATATACCTTATATAAATTTATCATTTTTAGCAAAGACAAACGGTAATACTGAAAATGTATTTACTGAAAATATGAGAATTGTAAAAAACAAAATTGCAGGTATGGGATTAAAAGCAAGGTTACCAGCATTTGAACAAGAGGAGGCACTAAAACAAGCAAGTCCCTATGATGTAGCTTATGAAAAGATAACTAAAAAATCAAATAAACAAATGTCATTAAGTGCTTTATTTAATGGACTTCCATTCAGTCGGAAGTGGTTTGATAGATGAGAAAGGTTACTATATTGGAACAGATGAAGATGGTAGAGCAATTATACTAGATACATTTATAAAGTCATCAGATAGACCAAATTCAAATATAACAATATCAGGAGCAAGTGGTAGTGGTAAGTCATACCTAGCAAAGAAAATAATGCTTAATGAGTGGCTAAATGGTACAAAACTTTATATCCTAGATCCTGAATCCGAATACAAAACTATGTGTAAAGCAATAGGTGGAAACTGGATTGATTGTAGTGGTGGTACTGGAAAAAATGTTGGAAGAATTAACCCATTACAAGTAAACAAATTGCCTACGAATATTGAAGATGAAGACGAAGATTATAGTAGTACAAAATCAGCACTAGCATTACACATGGACTTTTTAACAGCATTTTTCACTTTATATTTTCCAGAGATAACAAGTTTTCAAATGAGTTTGTTAATGGAAATATTAGAAGAATTATATAGAAGTTTTAATATTGACTATAACACAGATATAAATGGGATTTCAAAAGAGAATTTTCCAATTATGGAAGACTTATATTATTTGCTAGAAAAGAAAGTAGAAAATCCAAATACAAAGCATAAAGACGAGGTAGAAGTTATTAAATCAATAGTTAGAAGTTTAGCAATAGGTCATAATGCAGAAATATTTAATGGCTATACAACAATAGAAGACACAAGTGATTTTCTATGTTTGGATATTTATTCATTACAAGGTGCGTCTGCAAATATCAAGAGTTGTCAATATCTAAATATGTTAAGGTATTGCGAAGATATGGCCTTTAGAAATAGAGAAGAAAAATGCTATGTAGTATGTGATGAAGCCTATCTTTTAATTGACAAAAAAGTTCCACAAGCTATTGAATTTATGAGAAATTTTAGTAAACGTTGTCGTAAGTACCAATGTGGACTTATAACAATTTCTCAAAACATTTTGGATTTCTTACGGAGATGAAATTAAGCAATATGGACAAGCCATATTAGATAACTCTACCTATAAATTCTTCTTCGGAACAGACGGACAAGATTTAGAGGAAATAGTAAGAATATATAACCTAAACAATGAAGAAAAAACAATACTTTCACAAAAAGACAGAGGTCGTGGGCTTATGTTTGTAGGTCCAGGTCATAGTTTAATAAATGTTAAAGGAGAAGAATGGGAAAAACCATACTTGATAGGTGGTGGAAAGTAAAATGGCAGATAATAAGAATCAAGTAGCAGAGATGGGCAAGTTAGGTTTTTCTCTGCTATCTTTTAAAACGAAAATGATAATTATAGGTGTTGTAATAGGTATATTTTTAATAATCATAGTGCCAGTAGTAGCAATAATGAGTATATTTACACCAGCACCTAAAAATTCAAGTCAAAAGAAAGGCGGAGATAAAGGTTCAAATTCATCTTCTGGAACAAGTGTAACAATTTCAGTAAATGAAGTATTTGACGAAGGAAGTTTAGTAAAATACGAAAATGCAACTTTTCCAATGCCTTTTGAAACTTGGGATAAATCAAAAGATGTTGTTACTTCAAGATTTAGTAGAAGTAGAACTATAACAGTAAATGGAAGAACACAAACTGGAGCACATACTGGAATGGATATTGTATGTATTTCAAAAGCAAGTCCAAAAATATGTGCAGTTGCAAGTGGTACAGTTGTTGTAGCCAAAGCAGGCTCTACTGGATATGGGAATTATGTTGTAATTCAACATATATCAGATGAAGGAAAAAGATTTTACACATTATATGGACACATGGTAGATGGCTCGATAGCAGTTGCAGAAGGAAGTGAAGTAAAAGTCGGACAAGTTTTAGGAATAATGGGAAGTACAGGAAATTCAACAGGCCCACATTTACATTTTGAAGTAAGACTAAATGATAATACAAGTAGTAGTGCTGTAAATCCATATCCATACTTGTTTGGTGAGGAGGAAAGTTAAATATGAATAATAAAGAAGATTTAAAGAAACAAGTTATTATATTGAGTTTAGTATTAGTATTTGTAATTATTGTTGCAGTATTTTTAAATACAAGAAATTCAAATAAACCTAAAAATTTAGTTATACCAGATGTTAAAAGTGAAATTATAAATACAACTAATACAACAAAAACAAAAGAATTAACGCAAGAAGAAAAAATGAAAGCAAACTTAAAAGGTTTATTAGAAGAACCTGATTCAGATATTTATTTGGAACAAGAATTAAATGAGAAAAACGAAACTGTTGTTACAACTAAAAGTGGAGAAACAATAATAATTAAAGATTAAATGAGGTATTAGAATGGAAGAAACAAGAAAATTTAAAAAGTATATTTATATTTCAACAGAAGTAAAGCCAGTTATTGAAGGATATTGTGAGAAAAACAATATAGTTTTAGTTACTAGATTTATAAATGAATATAATTTCGATAAATTCATGCAAACAGAACTACGAAACTTAAATTCATTAGATTATTTAATAGTTGATTTAAAAGCTATTGAACATTTAACAGATGATGATGAAATAATTGCAAAAATAACACTAATAAGAAAATTATATAAATTGCGTGTTATTATCATTGCAGAAGGATATAAACACGGAAATGTATTATTAGGTAAAATTTTCAATCTAGGAATTTACAATATTATAACTGCAACAGATGATGTTGGATTTAAAGAAGAATTAGAAAAAGTTTTAAGTGATGAAGGAATGAGTTTTGGAAACTCTATAAAGTACAAATTAGATAACAACTTAATTGCAGTAAATCAGACAACAAAGGTCATAAAAGAGAATTTTATAAAAGTAAAACAGACAGTAAACATTGGAGTAGTTGGAACAGAAAGACATATTGGAGCTACAACTCTTGCAATTAATTTAACTAAATATTTAAGTGAATTAACAAACATTAGAGCTTGTTATATAGAAAACAATAATCATCAATCAGTAGTTCGTATGGCTGAAAGTAGTGAGGCAATAAGATATGAAGATATGAAAAAGATTAGTTTTAAGGGTATAGAGTTATTTTCAAGACCTGAAAATATGTCAGATATATTATCTAATGACTATAATTTTTATATATATGATTATGGTGCTTTAAATGAAATGACAGAAGAAGAAAGAAATTCTTTCATAACTAGAGATTTAAAAATAATTGTATCAGGTAACAAATTATGGGAGATACAAAATTTAATTGATGCTTTTAAAATAGTAGGTAAAGATATAAATACATATTTAGTTTTTAACTTTGCAAAGGAAAGTGAAAAAGAAAATTTTAGATTAAGTTTAGGAGAATACTGGAAAGATAGAATGACATTTTCAGAATACATAACAGATCCATTTGAGGCTAAAAACAAATTCTTTTTTGAAAATATACTAAAACCTTATTTAATAAATACAGATATTACTGAAAAGAAGAAAGGATTTAATTTCTTCAAGAAAAGAGGTAAGAAATGAAAAAGAAATCACTCTTTGATATAGCAATGGAACAAAAACGAGAAAAACAAAATAATGATAATAATATTGTTATTACACATAAAAACAGCAAAATATCCATTGTGGTTGAAATAATAGGCAAGATATTTAAAGTATTATTTTATATTTTAATTTGTTTGTTATTAACCATTGGAACAACAGTACTAGTAAATAGTGAATTAAGAGAGCAACTAATAAACATTATAAATACAAATATATAACAATGGAGGAAGTACAAATGAGTTTACAGGTAGATATACAAAAGAAACCAAATAAAACAGATTATAGAAAAATAACAAAACCAGAAGATGTTTATAATTTAGAAGAAGTACAAGAAATTAAGGATGCACTTCAAGAGCATTTTTTATTTATTGGATTAGATAGAGCAAATCATGTAAGAAAAATTAGTTTAATGGGAATTGGAACAAGTGCTGGAATATACATAGATAGTAAACAACTAATAAGAAATGCGTTAGTAAATGCCTTTGATAGAGTGATATTCGTACATAACCACCCATCAAATAGTATAAATCCTAGTAAAGAAGATAAACATTTAACAGATATTACAGGAAAACTAATGGAAGTGTTTGGAATAGAAATATTGGATCATATAATTGTTACAGAAGATAATTATGCTAGTATGAAACAATTAAAAGAAATAAATAGAGAATATACTAATGATAATTTAAAATTTATGAATAATGCATTCTTGATTGAGGAGAATAATAGTTTAAAACAAGAGCTTGAAACATTAAGAAATAATGGAATTGAAGAAGATGAAGATGAGGAAGAAGAAGTTTAGAGTTTTTATGCAACTTGAATTATTTATGTAAACATGATATACTATTGTTGGAGGTGCAAAAATATGAAACATAAAGCAATAGTTGATATACCAAATGAAATAGGAAATTCCTTAACTCATAATATTAACAAAGTTGCAATGAGAAATAAACAAACTGGACAAATTAATGGTTATGGAAATATTGCATATTATAGTAAAAGTAAAGAAGTTTTAGAAAAGGCTGCTATAATAGGTGGTGCTTTATCTACGGTTCTTTATGTTGGGGATAAGGTCGTAAAGAAGATAAGAATTATAAAATTAGATAAAACGATTCAAAATATGAGAATATATGCAAATCTTTATCTAATGGAATTTAAGAATAAAAAGATTAATATAGATACAATAGACAATTTATTAAAGCAGATAGATAAAATAGAAAGACTAATAAAACGTAAAAAAAATATAGAAATTAGTTCTATCGGACTTAAAACTTTATTAGATATGATATATGATTTTGCGTATTCTATATACGAAATAGATAAAGAAAATATGGAAAAACCAACTCATCAAAAAGATAATATTATATATTTGAAAGATTATTTAAATAAGAAAAAAGATAAAACAGTAAAGGTATCATAAGTATTAAATAAAATTTCAAAATTGTTTCAAAAATCATTCATTGACACATATAAAAAAGCAATATAAAATCTTATTATAAAAAATTGTGAGCAAAAGTCAGTTTTTAAAACTGGCTTTTTTTTCGTGCTCAAGAAAGGAGAAAATCATGTTAGAAAATTTTAAAACCAAACTAGATTATGGAAAAGCAATTTTCATTTGTGATAATGATATTAGGTTAAGCTCGTATGAAGCAGAAATAAGACCTAAATTAATGCTTCTAAAATCAGAGCCAGACAAAGTATACGGTTTAGATACTTATGAATTTACAAGAGAATTTAAAAGTGAAATTTTTAGAAAAGCAGAAGAAAATGGCTTAAAAATAATCAATATTACAGAAGTTATAAGAGAAAAGATCAGAAACATTGTTGAGAAAGAATTACAAAAATATATAGACGAAAATATTAACAATACTGATTATATAACTGAATTTTCTGTAAGAGAATATTCTAATCAGACTACCAAATCATTTGAATTTTTAAAACATGCAATAGATTTTGGAGAAAATATTAGAAATGATGATGAGGCAGTTAAAAAATATTATATTGCTGTAAAACAAGTAGATGACGGAATATTAGGACTCTATACAGATAGGTATGGAGGTAATACATTTGAATATAACCTAGAAAAACAAGAGTTTAATATTTCAGATGAGGAAATCCTAAAGAAAGTATATAGCGATGAAAAATTAAAACTGATACTTGCTTATGAACAATATACTAAAGGTTTAACACCACCAATTTACAATGAAATTGCTAAAATCAATCAGTTTTTAGAAGAAAAGAAGTCAGTTACTTTTGAATTACAAAATGGAACTAAAATTAAAGCTGAAGCTCGTTTAAGTAGCATACTAAATATTCGAGATAATGGAGAAATTTATATAGCTGACAGATATACAAATAAAGCTATTGAAGGAACACCAATAGAATATTGTAAAAGTCTTGGAACAGAGCTTAAGAGCATAAAGTATGGTAAAAATGTTTTAGAAATTGATTCCAAAGCATTAAGCAATTTAAAAGTTGAAGAAAAACAAGAGGAACAAACAATCGAAGATGAAGAAGACGAGGAAGAATTTTAATAAAGAAAAGGAGAACAAATATTATGAAAAAATATGAAAGTGTAATTATTATTAATGCAAAATTAGATGAAAAAGAAATTAAAGATACAATTGAAAAATATAAAAATATGATGCAAGAGTTTTCAGGAAAAGAACCCAAGGTAGATGATTTGGGAGAAAAGAAATTAGCATACGAAATAAAGAAAAATACTACTGGATATTATGCGGTATTTTATTTTCAGTCAGAGCCAGAAAACATATATGAATTGGAAAGAAATTATAGAATAGATGACAACGTTTTAAAATTTATGACAGTTAGAATGGAAGAAGAATTAAAGTATAACGAATCAGAGGAAGAAGATGAGGAGGAATACTAATTATGAAATTAATGACAAAAGAGTTAGAAAAAGAATTTGAAAAATATCCATTAGGAAGTCAAGATGGACTTTTAGGACAAGCTAAAGTAATTGCTAAATTCTTTAATCCAATGGGAGTTGGAACATGGTTTATTACAGAGGCAGAAAAGCAAGAAAATGGCGATTATGAAATGTTTGGCTATTGTCATCTTGGAGATGATGAATTGGCTGAATTTGGTTATGTAATGCTATCAGAATTACAAGCAATTAAAGGACCTTTAGGAAAGGGATTAGAAAGAGATTTATACCTATCTAAAGATTGTACTTTAATAGAGGCATTAAAACAAACAAGTATGAAAGTACCAGATTGTTTGTTGAAAGATGTCGAAGAAGAAAATGAAGAAGATGAGGAGGAATATTAATTATGTTAGGTAGAGTATTAGTTAATATGATTATAATTCCAGCAGTAATATTAACTTTATCAAATGGAATTGTAAATAAGAGTTTTGCAAATGAAGAAAAAAATAAGACTGAATATGTAATTTCTCAAAGTGAAGAAAGTAAGTTTTTGGAAGATATTTATAAAACTGAAACAGATTCATTAAAAATAAAAAGTATAGATAAAAAAGTTTCAGATCAAAATTATATGGATAAAGAAATTGTTGAAACAAAAACTCTTAATAAATCAAATGAAGATTATATTAGAAATCAATTTGGAGAAACAAAAGAATTTAATGATGGAACATACAAAGGAGTATTAAGTATATCAAATATTGATGTTCAAACTATTAAAAATGGTTATTATGAAAAAATTGATGAGCAAGTATTAAGTTTTGAAAATTTTACAGATAATGACTTAAATAACATTGAAAAAGAAATTGATATAAATAATGTTAGATATTATTTAATAAATGTTGAATGGGAGCCAGAGAATACACAAGCAATAGATAATGAAAATGTGCCTACAACTTATAAAGGAAGAAAAATATATCAAACAGTTAAAACTTTAGCAAATCCGGATACATATAAAGTAACAGTTACATATACAGGTAAAGCTGAAAAAGTAGATACGGTATATGATTATAAAATTAATTATGAAAAGAAAGTTCAAGAACCAGTAGAAGAATCAAAAGTTGAAGAAAAGGAAAATAAAAAAGTAGATGGATTTATGCTTGTATCAGGTATTGGACTAACTGCAATGTTTATGTATTTAATTAAAGGAAAAAATACATTTATTTATGCTAAAAATAATAATGGATTCAAACTAATTAAAACTGAAAAAATAAGTGATAAAAAGGTTTCAATAGATATTTCAAATTGTTATAGAAGTGATGAAAATATTTATGCTATAAAAATAAATCCACTTACATTTAAGAAATTCAAAGGTAGAACAATAAGCATAGTTCAAGGAAACAAGAAAAAAGATATAGTTTTATGGAATAATTATTATGAAATTAAATTATAAAATTTCAAAATTGTTTCAAAATTCATTCATTGACGTATTAGAAAATAGATGATAATATTTCAGTATGAGCTATTATGAATAGGCGATGGCAAGTAGAAATACGAGCTGTCGCTTATTTTTTATTTTCAAATTTAAGGAGGAGTTATGAAAAAGAATGTTGTTTATGGTTTAGTTGTTGCAATGGTTTTTATATTATTGTCAGTTGGTTCAATATTAATTATATATGGAGGACAAAAATATAAAGAAAATGACAACAACAATAATGTTACAGAAGAAAAAACAATAGAAGAACAAACAGTACAAGTTTTAGCACTAGATGAAAGTGATAAAAATGTTATTGGCTATATTTCAATAGAGAAGATAGGTTTAGATAAAGCACCTATAGCAGAAGGAACAGATTTAAAAACAATAGGTAAATATGTAGGACACTTTAAAAATACAAGTTTTTTAGATGGTAATGTATGCTTATGCTCTCATAATAGAGGAAGTAATGCTGCATATTTTGGAGAAATTAAGAACTTGGTAGAAGGCGATATTATAACATACATTACAAAATATGAAACTAAAGAATATGCAGTAAAAGAAGTAAAACAAATTGAAGAAACTGATTTAAGTGTTTTAAATCAAACAGAAGATAACAGAATTACACTTATAACATGCGTTGAGAATCAAAAAAATTTAAGACAATGTGTTGTAGGTATAGAAGTATAGATTATGGAGGTAAGTCATGAAGTTTAATGATTGGATAGAAAAATTTATAAGCAAGAATAAAATTGATAAATTGGAAGTATTAAAAATAGAAAAAGATTTTAATACTTATTATTTCACAATAGAGCAAATAGTAGGATTTTTAAAAATTATAGAGCCACAAGAACAACAAGAAATAAAGAAAATGCTAGAAGAAATGGACGAAAACAAAGAAGAAATAAAAGATTATTTAACTTGTTTAGCAGTCGGTTGTATAAATGCAATGGAAGATGTGGCAGAAGATAATGAAGAAGCTATGTAAATTATTTATATAGATTTAATTTTTGAGGAAGGAGGACCAAACAATATGAATATTAGTGTTAAGAATTTGAATTTAACCAATGATCCAAACAATATTACAAAAGCTATTGGTACAATTTGTATTGATGATGTTTTCAATATTGAGGGAGTTACGGTTAAAAGAAGTAAAGAAGACAATATTTATGTTCAATTACCACAACGTTCATATTATGATAAGGAAACACAAGAAAAGAAATATAAAGATGCTTGTTATCCAACAAATAAGGAATTAAGAGAGCAGATTTCAAATTCTGTGTTAGATACATATTATGAGAAACTAAAAGAACGCGAAGATATGCAAGAAGAATCTCAAAAAAAAACTTCTAAATCAATAAAATCAAAAGCTAAAAAAGAAGATGTTATAGAAGAACAAGAAGATGAAGAAGTTTTATAGAGAAAACGGCAAAGCCGTATGGTGAGCTGAATAGAATCTTCAAAAAGGGTGGACGTATTTAAAATAACACGGTATAATTTAGGTAGAGGGGGATGATCTTATGAAAAAGAAAATCTTATTAATATCTAGTATTATACTAGGAGTAGTAATTATAGGTGTTGTAATTTTAATTATAAAAAATAGTAACACAAAAATTAACGAAAGTAAGTTAGAAAGTACATCTACCAGTCAAGAAAGCATAATAGGTCAAAATGATATAAATATTGTTTCAACAAATGTTGAAGCACAAACAGAAGATGAGAAAACAAAAGATACAGAAGAAAAAGAAGATATAAAACAAGAAACTAAAGAAGAAAATAAGCAAGAAACAAAAGATAAAAAAATAGAAAATACACAAGAAAAAACTACAAGTAAAGTTACAAAAGAAACAAGTGGAACAGTAGTTAAAAATGTAGAAACTACACCTACTGTTCCAACTCAAAATGAAGAACCAGCTCCACAACCACAACAAGTTGTAGAGCCGGAGCCACCAAAACCAGTAGAAGAACCAAAAGTAGAAACAAAGAAAATAGATTTATCAAAATATGATTATTATGAAGAAAGTATAAATGGTTCTTATAAAGGATTTATTAGAGATGATGCCGAAATGAGTAAGTTAAAATCTTTAATAGATACTTGTATTTCAGAGTTTGGATATACTAATGTTAAGATAGTTCAAGATAGCTCTTTAGCAAGAAGTGGATTAAGAAGTTTTACAGCAAATAAAACAAATGTAGAAAATGAAGTTTATGACTCTGATGGTTTTACAATTTGTTATTATGCAGTAAAAGAATATCACATTTCAAATGACGGAACAGAAAGCCTATTTCAAACAAGATCATATATAAAAGTTAAATAAAATTTCAAAATTGTTTCAAAAAACGTTCATTGACATTGAGTTTTGAAGGTAGTATTATTTTAGTGTGATAAATTTTAAATGAAGAAAGAAATCAGTTTTTCCCCTGCTGGTTTCTTTTTTTGTTTGTCAAATTTAAGAGGAGGTATTTATTTATGTTAAAAAAATTTAGAAAAAAGATAATAGCAATAGTGCTATTAGTATTAACAATGCTATCAAACTTATTACCAATATTTCCAATGGTAAAAAGTTTAGCAGTAAATAATAACAATATAGGTACAACACTTGATTTAGTAAATCTAGGAGAAGTGCCATATCATTTGAAGAATCATGGAGTAGCAAGTGGTGGCTACGTAAAAACTTATACTGTAGGATATTACGATAATGGGAATTTCTATCCGGCATTTTGTATGAATAGTGATAGAGTTGGAGTCGATGATGAAAGGGAATATGGTGTTACAATAACCGAAATTCTATCAGATAGGGATACGTACAATAAAGTATGGAGAGTTGTTACAAATGGTTATCCATATAAATCAACGGAAGAATTAGGAATGAGAGATTGGAGATATGCTTATCAAGCAACAAAAATGGCAGTTTATTGCGTTATAGGTGAGTCAGATATTAACGAGTTTTATGCAACTGATGAGATTGGACAAGAAATTATAGACTTAATTAATAAATTAGTTGATATAGGAAACAATGGAACTGCAACATATAGAACACCAGTAGCCAATGCTGACAAATCAGGAAATTTATTTGTGGCTGGAGATTATTATGTTCAAAATTACACAGTAAATGCAAATATTGAAATATCAAGCTATGATGTAGCGATTACAGGATTTCCAGAAGGAACAATAGTAACAGATACAAACGGAAATGAAAGAAATACATTTAATACAGGGGAAACATTTCAAGTAAGATTACCAAAAAGTTCTGTTGAAACTGGTGATATTAACGGAAAAATAAGAGCAAGTGTAACATCAAAATCTTATGCTTTATTTTATGCTACAAGTTACAACCCTACATTACAGGATTATACAATTACAGGAGATCCATTAGCATTAACAAGTAGTGTAACAGATTTAATTTTAAAAGGAAATAATGCTAAAATTAAAGTAAAAAAAGTTGATGCAGACACAAATGAGCCAATTTCAGATACTACCTTTAAAATTTCTAAAGAAGATGGAACAGAAATTGGAACAGCAACAACAGGAGAAGATGGAGTTGTTACATTTAATGATTTATATCAAGCCAATTATGTACTTGAGGAAGTAAAAAATAATGAGAATTATGTATTAGAGCAAAAGAAAATAGATATTCCAGCATTTTATAATCAAATAACAGATAAAATAATTACAAACAAACATAAAGAGGGAGATTTAATAATTTATAAAGTTGATAAAGATAATCATAAGATTGCTCTAGGAAATGTTGAATTTGACTTGTTTAGTGAAGAATTTAATAAGGTTATTGGTACATATACAACTGATGTCAACGGAGAAATCCATATAAAGAATTTGAGAACTGGAAATTATAAGGTAATAGAAAAAAATACAGGTAAATGGTACAATTTGGCAGATGATACCAATATAAAAATTGAATGGAATACTGAAACTAAAACAACAATAGAAAATGAACTTAAAAAAGGACAAGTTAAAGTAATAAAAGTAGATTCAGATAACAAAGAAGTAAAATTAAAAGATGTAGAATTTCAAGTTTTAGATCAAGATGGAAATATTTTAGAGACATTAAAAACAGATGTAAATGGAGAAGCACTAACTAAAGAATATGCAATTAGAGATTATGAAAAATTAACAATAAAAGAAACTAAAACGCAAACTGGATATGCATTATGTGAAGATACAAAAACAATTACTTTATCAGAAAATCAAATTACAAATGTAGTTTTTGAAAATGAAAAAATTAAAGGCAGAATTGAAATTACAAAAGTAAGTGCTGATAATAATAAATTAACGAATGAAGTAAAAGGTACATTATTAGAAAATGCAGTATTTGAAATATATACAGAAAATGATGAATTAGTAGATACAATTACTACAGCAAAAGATGGAAAAGCAACAAGTAAATTATTAGAATATGGAAATTACTATGTAAAAGAAAAAGATACTGGTTCAGATTATTATTTACTAAATACTGAAAAATACGAAATTCAAATTAGAGAGCACAACAAAACAATTCCAGTAACAATAGAAAATTCAAGTGTTGATATTGGATTAGATATTGAGAAAACAGCTTTAATTCAAGTACAACCAAATGATGAATTTAAATATAGTTTCAATTCATTAAAAAACACATCAAATGTAGCCTTAGACAATTTCACATGGATAGATAATTTACCTTATGAATATGTAAGAATAACAAAATTATTTACAGGCACTTATAACGAAGATTTAGAATATAGTGTAAAATATAAAACTAATAAATCAGAAGATTATATTGAATATGGAAAATATAATACACTAAAGAATAATTATATTGATTTTAAAAAAATAGAGTTAGATGAAGATGAGTTTATTACAGATTACAAAATAGAATTTGGAACAGTAATGCCAGGTTTTGAAGCAATAGAAAAGCCATTTATATTTACTAAAGTTTTACCAACTGTAAAAGCAGAAGATAAATGGGTAAATCATACAAGTTTAACTGGAAATTATAAAGAGCACAAATTAGAAGATAAAGCAGAGTGGACTACAAAGTCATATAATAAGGAATTGAAAATAAGTAAATTACCTAGAACAGGATATTAATAATAAGAAGAGCTAAATCTTTTTAGCTCTTCTTATTATTAATATTTACAAAAAAGGAAAAAAACGACAAAATTCTAACAGAATATTTACAAATGGCAAAAATGGTGCTACAATTGGTATGATTTTATTAAATGAGAGGAGACCAACTATGAAAAGTTTAGGTATTAAACCATTAAAAAATTTAGATATTGATAACTTTATCACAAAAAATAATTTATTTGTGATTCTTAATGGTGTTCCTGCTAATTTTATCTTTAGCGATAATTTCGTTGATAATATTGATAAATATAAAGATGTTTTTTTGCGTTACAATATGCAAGAAAACATCTTTTTTTCATGTAAAGCAAATAAAAGCTTGGCACTTTTAGACATTGCTGCTAAAGAAAAATGTGGGGTGGAAGTTTCTAGTTATTATGAATTGAGAGATGCTTTAAAATACACAAAGAAAATTATTGCATCTGGACCAGCAAAAGATGAAAAGTATTTGTCTATGGCAATAGAAAATGAATCAATTATATCTGTTGATGATATTGAAGAATTAAAACAAATTTTAGTCTTTAATAAACCAGTTAATATATTGATTAGAATATCAGACTTGCTTGGTATTACTAGCAGATTTGGTATAAATATATCACAAATTGATAGGTGTATAGAAATGATAAGAAATACTAAAATTAATTTGTTAGGTTTTTCATTTCATATTAACAATTATGATTTGAATGACAGAATACACGCAATTAATCAAATAATTAATATAGTAAAACAAAAGAATTTAAAAATAAAATATATTGATATAGGGGGTGGTATTCCAATTAACTATTGTACAAAAGAGGATTATTATAATTTTATGGAAAAAATTAATAAAAATATGTTTTTCAAAGAAAAAGAAATAAATGATTTTTATCCATATTATAATGAATTAGCTGGAGCTGAAGCTTTGGATTATATACTGAAGAATATAAAATGTAATATTGAAAACATTCAGATAATAATTGAACCAGGCAGAAGTTTATTAAATAATTGTGGCATTAGTATATATGAAGTTCAATATGTAAAGAGATTGAGTAATGGTGATAATTTAGTTGTTACAAATGGAAATATTAATTGCTTATCGGAACAATGGTTTAATACAGATTATCTGATTGAACCATTACTATATAAGAAAAGTAAAAGTATAAAGGCCAAAAAAATAATTGCAAGTGTTTGTGGTAACTTATGCTTGGAACAAGATATGATTACTTGGAGAAAAATTGAATTTAAAGATACACCAGAAAAAGGGGATTTATTAATATACTATAACACTGCGGGTTATCAGATGGATTCAAATGAAAGTATGTTTCATAAGATACCATTAATAGAAAAATATATAGTAAATAAGAATGATAACAAATATAGAATAAGAAAGGATGTTTCATATGATAGCAAATAAAATAACTGATTTAATTGGTAATACACCATTATTAAAAATAAAAATGAAAAATAATAATTGGAATGTTTATTTAAAGCTTGAAAAATTTAATCCAGGTGGAAGTATGAAAGACAGAATGGCATATAATATGATTGAAGCTGCTGAAAGTGAAGGAATTTTGAAACCAGGGGGAACAATAATTGAATCATCAAGTGGTAATACAGCTATAGGACTTGCAATAGCATCAGCAATAAAGGGATACAAATTTATTGCAGTTGTGGATCATCATGCATCAAAAGAAAAAATTGATATGATAAAGGCGTATGGCGGAAATATAGTTGTAGTAGGTGAAGGATATAAGGATAATGAAGTGGCAGTTATTGAAAGAGAAAGAACAGCTGCAAAGATGGCCAAAGAAATTCCAAATTCATTTTTTCCCAACCAAGCTGATAATTTTAATAATAGAGGAGCATATGTAAAAACATTAGCCAAAGAATTAATTAAGGATTTAGGAAGAATTGACTGCTTTTATGGAGCAATAGGTACAGGTGGATCAGTTTGTGGAACTGCAATCGGTTTAAAAGAAAATAATAAGGAAACTATAATTAATGCAATAGAGCCTGATGGTTCAATATTATTTGGTGGTGAAGGAAAACCGTATTTTCAGTCAGGCACAGGAAATCCAATAAATGCTCCAATTCCCAAAATAATTGATTATTCCTTAATTGATAATAATTTTTTTGCAACAGATAAAGAGGCATTTAATACATGTATATATTTTGCAAAAAAATACGGAATTTTAATAGGAGGTTCAGCAGGAGGTGTTTTATTTAAATCATTAGAAGATATTAATAAGAAGAGCGGTAGTGGAAATGCAGTTATATTATTATGTGATGGAGGGGAAAAATATTTAAATAATATATTTAATCCTGAATGGATGGAAAAGAATAAATTAAAAGATCAAAATGTGGAGGAAAGATTAAAAGAATGGATATAAATAAAGAAATGTTAATTTATAGTGGGATACCAACATTTATGGGAGCAAACTTTATAAATGAAGATGAAATTCCAAAATATGATGTAGTATTTTTAGGTATACCAACTGATTATGGCGCAACATATCGTTTAGGAAGTAAATATGCACCAAGAAAATTAAGAGAAATGTCTTTTTGGTTAAGAATTGATGGAACAAAGATGTATGATTTTGATAAAGATAAAATATTAGAATCAAATATTTTAAATATTGCTGATATAGGAGATATTGAAGTTGATCCTACAGATCCAGATCATAATCAAGCAAATATTACTGAAAAAGTGTATAAGATAAGAAAGAAGACATTTCCATTAGTGTGTGGTGGCGACCACTCAATAACATATGGAAGTTATATAGGTTGTTATAAAGCTATGAAAGAAATAGCACCAGAATATGAAATTGCAGTTATACATTTTGATGCTCATTTGGATTTAGAAGATAAATATTTAAATATGCCAAAGATTTGGCATGGAAATGTATTTCGAAGATTAATTGAAAATAAGTATTTAAAAGGTGAAAATTTATATACGATTGGAGTGAGAGCACTAGAAGAATATGATTTAATTAAGTATGCTAATAACAACAATATTAACATATACCCTAATAAAAAAGTTAAAGAGGTGGGGTTAGAAAAAATAATAGATGAAATAATTGAGAAGAATAAAAACAAAAAAATAAAGTTTTATGTTACATTTGATATAGATGGAATTGATATGTGTAGTGTTCCTCGGAACTGGTACGCCACAAAGTGATGGAATGAAAGTAACAGAATGTAATTATGCATTGAGATATATGAAAAAATTAGATGTCATAGGATTTGATATTGTAGAATTAAATCCTATAATTGACCAATCAGATAATACCTTTATAATAGCAAGTGAATTATTATACAATTTTTTAGGATTTGGTTATAAGAAAGGAGAAATGCATGAAGAAGATAGCAATATTATATAATTTAAACAGAGGAAATTATGAATACGAAACCGAATTTGATTCGGAAATAACAATTAATAGAATATATGATAGTATAAAAAATAAATATGAAGTAAGGAAAATCGAAGCATTAAAAGATTTTTCATGGATTAGTGAAGTTAAAAACTATAATCCAGATTTAGTTTTTAATATTTGTGAAGGGTATAATGGACCCGCAAGAGAATCCGTATATGCAGCAATATTAGAACAATTTGATATAAACTACACTGGTCCAGATAGTACAAACTTATTAGTATGTCATAATAAGTTTATGGTAAAGAAAATATTAGAAAATATAGTGTTAGTTCCATTTGGATATTCAATTAATAAAATAAGTGATTTAGAAGAATTTGATATAAAAAAATATCCTGTAATTGTAAAATTAAATTCAGAAGGTTCAAGTATGGGATTAAGTGAAAAATCAATTGTTAATAATAAACAAGCTTTAAAAGAACAAGTTGAATTTTTATTAAATACATATCAAAGAAATGTAATTATAGAAGAGTATATTGAAGGACAAGACATATCTATGAGCTATGTTGAAGGAATTGGAGCATTGGGACCATGTATTATAGATTGCAAGTCTGTATTTTATGATTATGAAATGAAAACAGTCAAAGATAGTGAAGTTGATATTAAACCCGCAAGTCAAGAACATAAAGAATTAAAAGAAATTGTTGAAAAAATTGCGAAAAAATTAGATATTAAGGGTTATGCAAAGATGGATTTTAGAATATGCAATGGTAAATATTATCTCATAGAAGTAAATTCACAGGTAAGTTTTCATCCAATGGGAGAATTTATAACATGTGCTAAAAAAGAAAATTTGAATTTTGATTATATTGTAAATTATATAATCGAAAGAGCTCTTCAAAGAAATAGAAAAGAAAATTCTTTTGGAATTAGATAAGTAAGGAGGAAAAATATGAGTGCTTTTTATAAATTAAAGAAAAAATTTATATATTGGCCATATTATAAATTTTTCGATAGTATTAAGAAAATTGGGGAAAAAAATTACAGAAAAGATATAAAGAAATATTATCTGAAAAAGGGTGATACTTTAACTAAAAAACAAATAAGAGAAATAAAAGCATATTGGAATAAATATAAAAAGAATATAGATATAAATTTTCATAAGTATTATATAAATAGAACAGGAATTTTTGATGTTAAGTATATACCTGATTATATATATATAAATTATATAGATCCATACTTTAACAATAGAGAATTAGAAGCAGCATCATCAGATAAAAACTATTTAGATACAAGATTAAGTGGTTTCAGTCTTCCTAAAACATATGTGCATAAAATAAATAATATTTATTTAGATAATAATTATGAGATAATAAGCAAAGAAAAAGTTATAGAAATTTTGGTTGGAAAAGACTTTGTAGCAAAACCAAGCATGTTTTCTTTTGGAGGACAAGATGTTTCATTTTTCAAAGATTGCGAGAGAGAAAATATAGTCAAATATTTAAATGAATGTAAATTGGAAAACATAATTTTTCAGGAGATGATTATTCAAAGTGAATCAACAGCATATTTGCATAAAAACTCACTAAATACTTTAAGAATAATAACTCTAATATTAGGAAGTGAAGTTATAGTGTTAAAACCAATAATTAGAATCGTAGAAGGAAATGAAAAAATTGCTAAAGAAGGTGTAGGAGAGGTTTTTATAGGCATTAATGATGATGGAACATTAACAAATTATGGCTATGACATTTTTGGAAATAAATTTGAAGAAAAATTTGAGGGAAAATCTTTAAAAAATGTAAAAATTCCTAAAATTAAAGAAGCAAAGGAAATGTGTATGAAAGCAGCTCAAAGATTTCCGCATTTTAGATTGATAAGTTGGGATGTGGCAATAGATAAAGACAACGAACCAATTATTATAGAAGCAAATTTAAATATGGGAAATATAGATATAATTCAACCGGTTTGGGGACCATTTTTTGGTGAATATACTGATAGAGTTTTGAATGAAGTGTTTATAGATAAAAAGAAATATAAACCATCATTTAATATAGATGTTTATATATAAAAAATAAGGAGATGAATTTTATGCAGAAAGAACAATTAATATATACAGGAATTCCTACTTTTATGGGAGGAGATTTTATTAGTGAAGATGAATTAAGAAAATATGATGTAGTTTTCTTGGGTGTACCAACTGATTATGGATCTGGATATAGATTAGGTGCCAAATATGCACCTAGAAAATTAAGAGAGTATTCTTTTTGGGATAGAGTTGATGGAAGTGAAATGTACAATTTAGATACAGAAGAATATATTAGCTCTAATGAACTAGAAATTGCAGATATAGGAGATATTGAAGTTGATCCTACAAATCCAGAGCATAATCAAGCAAATATTACTGAAAAAGTATATACAATAAGAAAAGAAGCATTTCCATTAGTGTGTGGAGGTGATCACTCAATAACATATGGAAGTTATATAGGTTGTTATAAAGCTATGAAAGAATTAGCACCAGAATATGAAATTGGAATTATACATTTTGATGCTCATATGGATACTTTTGGAGATTATTTGAATATGCCACGTGTTTGGCATGGAAATACATTTGAAAAATTGATTGAAGATGGATATTTAAAAGGAGAAAATCTATATACAATAGGTCCAAGGGGATATTTATATGCAGATTGGCAGAGATATTCTGAAGATAAGAAAATAAATGTATATACAGCTAATAAAATTAAAGCCCGTGGCATAAATAAAATTTTAGAAGAAATAATTGAAAAGAATAAAAATAAAAAAATAAAGTTTTATGTTACATTTGATATTGATTTTATCGACGCTTCATATGTTTTTGGCACAGGAACACCAGTATTAAATGGACCAAATGCAACTGTAGCTGATGAAGCACTACAACTACTAAAAAATTTTGAATTAGTTGGATTTGATATTGTAGAATTAAATCCTATGCTAGATAATTCAAATACATCATTTGTTATTGCTTGTGAATTATTATTACATTTTTTGTCATTTGGATTTAATAAAGAAAAGAATATTATAGAAAGGGAAGAATAATATGGAAAATAAAATAATAGAGCAAGAGTTATTAAATGAATACAATAAAATGGTAAAAAATGATGCATTACTTCCAATAAAAGTAACACCATTCTATATGAAGAAAATAGAGGAAGAAGTAAAACATATTGGAAAAGGTGGACCATTATATAGGTCAGTATTGCCACTAAAGGAAAAAATTCAGACAAAAACTAGTGTAGAAACTAGAGATTATGTAGAAGAATTTAAACATATGCCAGTAAAAAATGTAGATTATATTATACAAAAATATAAAGATAGAGTTTTGCTAATAATAACTGATATATGCTTTTCACATTGCCAATATTGTTTTAGAACTTATAATTTATCAACTTTTCAAAAAAGCAATATGAAAGAAACAATAAAAAACAAAATAAAGATATTAAAAGCGTATCTAAATCAGCATACAGAAATAAAAGAAGTTATTCTTTCAGGAGGGGATCCAATAAGCATAGGATATGATAATTTGAAATATGTTCTTATGGAATTAAAAAACTATAATATTAGATTGCATACAAGAAGTATAGTTTATGAGCCAAATTCAATTAATTCTGAGATTATTGAATTATTAAAAGAATATAATGTAAGATTAGTATTCCATATAAATCATCCATATGAAATTGATCATGATGTTGAAGAAAAAATAAATGAAATACATAGAAAAGATATTAGAATGTATGCTCAATTTCCACTTATAAGAGGAATAAATGATAATGCAAAAGTATTAAAAATATTATTACAAAAAATGGATGAATTACATATAAGACCATTATCAATTTTTATTGCAGATCCTATTTCATATTCAGCAGCATTTAGAATAAAGTTAAAAAGAATTATAGATATAATAAATGAAGTAAATTGGACAAGCCCTTCATGGATAAATTCTGTTAGATTCACAATGGATACGACTATAGGAAAAGTTAGAATAGAGAATATAATATATTGGGAAAAGAATCATATCATTTTTTCACGCGAAGGCAAAAATGTTGACTATTACGATCTAGATGATGGAATAGATAATCCTACGCCATTAAAAACATTACTTTGGAAAGAAAGTGAGATATAAGGGAGGTATTGAAATGCTAGAAGGTTTATTGACTGAAGAAGATTGTAGAAATTGTAAGTTGTGTTGCTATTTTGAAAAGGACGAATTAATAGATGCTCCAACATTTACAAAAGAAGAAAAAGGATATATAATAGGAAATATTAATAGTAATATAAAATTTAAAAAGAATGGTAATATTTATCAAATTATTTTAGAGAAAGAAGATAAACTATATAAATGCCCTCTTTTAACAAGTAACGGTTGTATATTAAAAGAAAGAAGACCTTTTGATTGCCAATCTTGGCCATTATATATTATGAAAGAAAATAACCAATATTATATAACTATATCAAATGATTGTTCAACAATGAATAAAGTTGATAAAAGTAAAATAATACAATATATAGAGAAGGATTTTTTAAAAACTGCAAAGTATATAATAAAGAATAATCCAGATATGATAACAGAATACAACAGAAATTTAAAAATATTATACAAAATATAAATTGAAAGGAAGGAAATTTATGGCACATTTAGAAAGTTATGATAGTTTTCAAACAAAGAAAGCAAGGGAACAGAAAAAAAGAGCAAAAGAAAGATCAAGTTCAAAAGAAAAAAATGTGGATAGAGGCAAAAAGTTTGTAGTAAAAAAAGGTGAAAATTATGGAGTAGTAGTTGAAGTTCGATATAATGATGCATATGTATTTTATGAAGATAGAATTGTAAAAGCACATTTAAGAAACGATATTAACTATCCTTGTAATCAAGTATTATTTCCAGGAGATAAAGTACTTATAGAGCCAGACAATGAAGACTTCATAATAAATAACATGATAGCAAGAACATCAATATTATCAAGAGTAAAGAAAGATTCTACCAGATTAGATTCAAGTATGGGAGCAACAAAGAATATTGCTGCAAACATTAATTTGGCGGTAATTGTTGTGGCAGCCAAAAATCCACCATTACATCCAAAATTTATAGACAGATATTTGATGGTATTGCAAAATAGTGGAATAGAGTCAATTATATGTCTAAATAAGGCAGATTTAAAGGGAGATAATGAAGAAAAAATATTAGATATATATAGAAGTATAGGAATTCCTGTTATTGAAACAAGTACAGTAGAAAAAGAAGGAATAGACCAATTAAAGGGATATTTGCGTGGAAAGCAAACAATTTTTGTAGGAAATTCAGGAGTAGGGAAATCATCTTTAACAAATGCCTTAATGGATAGCGAAGAAATAAAAACATCTCATGTAAGCGAAAAAAGTGGAAAGGGAAGGCACACAACTACAACTTCCAAATATTATGTGTGGGATAAAAATTCTTCAATCATTGACACACCAGGAATTAGAAGTTTAGATGTTTCTAATTTTCAACCACAAGAGATTCAAGACTATTTTCCTGAATTTGATGGATGGTCATGTAAATGTAAATTTTCAAACTGTTTACATTATAAAGAACCAGAAAATTTGTGTATGGTAAAGCAAGGAGTTAAGTCTGGAATAATAAGCAAAGATAGATATATAAGTTATATAAGAATATTAGGAAATGTATTAAATGAAAGAAATCAAGGAACACCAGGAGTTGGAGCATTAGGTGATGATATGGAAGAGCAAAGATAAAACATAAACAAAAAATAAAAAGTCATACAATTATGACTTTTTATTTTTTATCTTCTTTTTTGCATATTATATAAGTGAGATATAGTTTCATTTATAAAATTTTTATTTTCAATTTTCAATTTTTCATATTTTATTAAAGTTTTTTTATCAATTATATCAATAGAATCATTTACATTTGTGTTAATAACATCTTTAAAAATATAATTAGGAGATATTTCTAATATATTACAAATGTCAATTATAAGTGAAATGCTTCCAGCGGAAATCCCACGCTCTAATGCACTTATATATTTTGTTGAAATGTCACATTTTTCTGCCAAAGTTTCTTGAGTCAGACCTCTTTTTAATCGAGCCAACTGTATATTATTACCGATTGATTTTAAAGCTATTTTTCCTTTCACAATATACCTCCTTATAAATATATTATAAAAAGTCAAAAATAAATAAAACAATACAATAATAGTATTATGCCAAAAAGAAAATAAAATATTGCTTAAAACTATTATATATGGTATAATTAAAAGGATTTTTCTTTAAAAAAAGAAAATTTAACTCAATACAAGAAAAAAATAGTGAATTCAAAATAAAAAGCCAATAATTTTTATAGCTAATTATTGACTTATTCAAAATATTTATCAGTATTTTCAAACAACTGATCATATGTAATGCCTAAAACCTGGCAAATTGCTTTTTGTTCATAATCTCTTATAAATAAAGTGTGATTTTCTATACGAGAAATATCAGAATTATATATATTGACACCCAAAAGAGTAAGCTTGTCAGCGAGTTCTCGTTGAGATAGACCTTTAAGCTCTCTATATTTACGTATATTTGAACCAACAATATTAAAATAACCATTTAAATTTTTTGTTTTCATTATTACACCTCATTTTCAAAAATAATATATAATATTTTTTTAACATTGATGTTGCGTACTACACATCAAAATAACATTTATTAAGGAGTTAGAAAATGGATAAATATATAGAACGATTATTAGAAATAGAGCAAAGAATCTATAAAAGGGGAATTGAAATACAAAACAAATATGGTTTTAAAATTCCAGATTATGTATTGTATGAGATAGTCAAAAGTGAAAAAGATAAAAATAATATTAGAAATATTATTCAATTAATAAATTTAGCAATGATTAATAAAAGAATATTACTAAAAGATGCAAGCATATTAATAAAAGATATAAGAAGTCGAGAAATATATGAATAGGATAAATTTATTAATTAATTGTGAAAAATAAAAAGTAAAGGAAAAAGCAATGGATTTCGAAGAAAAAAGTTTACTAGTAAATAAGTTATTAAAATTAGCCAAAACATCAAAATTAAGTAATAATCAGAAAAAAACAATATTAACAATAGTTGAATCATTAAAT